>ERZ772897.9-NODE-9-length-191189-cov-8.712950_pt1 | contig 191189 bp, 207 predicted proteins | sample MGYA00512125_ERZ772897 | MGnify/ENA primary metagenome ERZ772897 (study PRJEB29015, sample SAMEA2737660) | human gut metagenome | biome: human gut; feature: human-associated habitat; material: faeces | place: China | collected 2012 ... | reverse complement strand
CATCTTCATTAACAAAAACTTCAACAATCGCCGAACCTAAAATATGCCCGGCAACCTTAAATTTAACCTGCACCCCCGGAAGAACCTCAAGCATTTCACCAAACTCGTGTGTACGAAAATGCTGCAAGGCTTTATACGCATCATCAACAGTATACAAAGGTTCTACTACAGATTTACCTGCACGCAAACCTTTCCGGTTGGCAAACTCTGCATCAGATTCCTGAATATGAGCACTGTCAGGCAACAGAATCGTACACAGCTCTAAAGTGGTTTTCGTACAATGTACAGGACCCTTATATCCTTGTTTTATCAGCTTTGGTATCAACCCGCTGTGGTCGATATGAGCATGGGTCAGCACAACTGTGTCAATAGCATTAGGCGCAAAAACAAAATCCTTTTCATTAAAAGCAGTAATCATTTTAGAACCTTGAAACATACCGCAGTCCAACAGCATTTTTTTACTGCCTATTTCAAGTAAATAACAAGAGCCTGTAACCATTCTTGTGGCACCTAAAAAGGTGATTTTCATAACGGTCCCTCCCTGCTTAAATTCTTAATTAATATATTCTGCATTCAAAAAATATTCCCTGCCCATTAACGAATAAGTTCACTGCCTTGTCACAAAGCACCTTCAATTACTGCCGCTGCAATTACTGCAATTCCCACATCTGTCATTTGTTTCCTGTCCAAAATATGTCAGCAGATATTTACGCAGGCAGCCTCTGGTAAAACAATAGCTTTCTATATCACGCAGCCTTTGGTAAGCATTTGTCAGCCACAGCTTTTTGTCTTCCGCACTGCTTTCTCTCTGCTCACAGCTATATTCCAGCAGCTGCCGCTGCTGCATTATGTCACGCCGTTCAAAAAGCAGTACGCATTTTGCCGGCAAGCCGTCACGTCCAGCCCTTCCTGCTTCCTGATAATAGCCTTCTACATCAAGCGGCAAAGTATAATGCAAGACAAACCTTACATCAGGTTTATCTATACCCATCCCAAACGCATTAGTCGCCACCATCACCTGCAATTCATTTTTAATGAAAGCGTTCTGGTTCCGCTGCCGTTCTTCCATTGTTAAACCAGCATGATAACGTCCTGCTGGATAGCCCCAGGCATTGAGGTCATTACATACTTCTTCCGTCTGCTTCTGCGTTGCACAATAAATAATACCGCAGCCGTTTTGCTCCGGCAGCCAGCTACGCAAAAAACGTCTTTTCACCATTGGTTTTTCCACAATAAATGTAAGATTGCTTCTGTCAAAACCGGTCACCAGTTCTAACGGCTGCTCTAATCCCAGACATTTACTTATCTCACGTCTTACAACCGGCGTGGCAGTAGCTGTAAAAGCCGCAACAACAGGAGCCTTCGGCAGGCCGTCTAAAAACGGCTTTATTGCCAAATAAGCCGGTCGGAAGGATTCACCCCATCGTACTACGCAGTGTGCTTCATCAACAACGACCAACGCTATTTGCAGCTCACTTGCAAAAGCCTTAAACTGCTCATTCTGCAGGCGTTCAGGTGAAACGTACAGCAATTTACATTTATTATTACGGGCAGCATAAACGGCGGCACCGTACTCCTGCTTACTCATCCCGCTGCTCAAATAAGCCGCTTCTACACCATGTTCCGCTAAACTGCGTACCTGATCCTTCATCAAGGAAATCAACGGTGAAACAACCAGTGTCAAGCCCTCCAGCATCAACGCCGGTAACTGATAACATAAGCTTTTTCCAGCTCCGGTCGGCATAACAGCTACAACAGGACGTCCGTTCAAAATTTGCTCTATCAGCTCTGACTGCCCGCTTCTGAACTCACTGTAACCAAAATATTTTTGCAAAATCATTTCTTTTGTCTGCACGGCTGCTCCTTAAACACAACAAGCCTGTGTGCCAGTCGCACTACAGGCTTGTCTGCAATTTTATTTTATAAATTCTTTTCCTTGTATGGACACAATTCTACCAATACGCATTCACTGCATAAAGGTTTCCTTGCCTTGCAAATCTTACGGCCATGCCAGATCAACCAATGATGAGCATCGCTCCACTTATTCTTCGGAATGGCTTTCTGCAGCTCTTTCTCCACTGCCAGCGGATCATCGCCATTAGCTAAACCCAACCGGTGCGAAACTCTGAAAACATGGGTATCAACCGCAATCGCCGGAACCTTATAAACAATACTGGCGACAACATTAGCCGTTTTTTTACCCACACCCGGCAGCTTCATCAGCTCCTCGACAGTGTCAGGAATAACGCTGTTATATTCTTCCGTCAGCATTTTACAGGTTGCCAGCAGATTTTTAGCCTTCGATCGGAACAGTCCACAGTCACGAATCTCTTCTTCCAGCTGTTCCTGAGAAAGTGCGCCCATTTTTTCAGGAGTATTATATTTCGGGAAAATACGTGCTGTAATCTTATTGACACGTTCGTCCGTACATTGCGCTGACATAATTACCGCTACTAACAATTCAAAAGGCGTCGAATAGTTCAGCGCTGTTTCCGTACCCATATAAGTTTCTTCCAGCAGCGCTAAAATTGCCTCACGTTGTTGTTTACGCATTAGTTGGTCAGACTCCTTACCGGTGCAGGAATACGACCACCGCGGGCAATAAAGGCATCGGCCTTAAATTTGCTCACGGCAATGATGGGAGCATATCCCAGCAAACCGCCAAATTCTACCTGTTCTCCAACAGTTTTACCCGGAACCGGTATCAGACGTACAGCAGTAGTTTTATTGTTGATCATTCCAATTGCCGCTTCATCAGCAATGATTGCTGAAATAGTTTCAGCAGTCACATCACCTGGAATGGCTATCATATCAAGCCCTACGGAACAAACACAGGTCATGGCCTCTAATTTCTCCAAAGTCAGGCTGCCGCGTTCAACAGCCGCGATCATTCCCGCGTCTTCACTGACAGGAATAAAGGCACCGCTCAAACCGCCGACATAACTTGAAGCCATCAATCCACCCTTTTTAACGGCGTCATTAAGCATAGCTAAAGTAGCAGTAGTACCAGGGCAGCCACAGCTCTCCAAGCCTATTTCTTCCAGAATATGAGCAACGCTGTCGCCGATTGCCGGTGTCGGAGCCAGCGACAAATCAATAATACCAAACTGCGTATCCAGACGACGGGCGGCTTCCTGTGCAACCAACTGGCCGACACGAGTAATTTTGAACGCAGTTTTCTTGATCGTTTCTGCTACAGCGCCAATGTCCTGTCCGCGCACTGCCTCCAACGCATGTTTTACCACACCGGGTCCGCTGACACCTACATTTATGACAGTTTCAGGCTCTGTAACACCATGGAAAGCGCCGGCCATAAAAGGATTATCAGGCACTGCATTACAGAAAACAACCAATTTTGCACAGCCAATAGCATCACGGTCTGCAGTACGTTCTGCTGCCATTTTGATTACACGGCCCATTTCCGCAACTGCATCCATATTAATCCCGCATTTAGTAGAACCGACACTGACAGAGGAACAGACAATATCAGTTACTGCCAAAGCTTCGGGAATAGAACAAATAAGATTTCTATCACCTTTGGTATAACCTTTATCAACCAAGGCAGAAAAACCGCCGATAAAATTAACGCCTACTGCTTTGCCTGCCTCATCAAGCGCTTTAGCCAGCGGAACATAATCATTGCTGTCGCAGCTTTCACCAACCATCGAAACAGGAGTTACAGAAATACGTTTATTAATGATCGGAACACCGAGCTCCATTTCCAGTTCCTCGCCGACCTGAACAAGCTTTTCAGCTTTCCTGGTGATCTTATCATATACCTTCTGCGCCGTTACTTTTATATCAGGATGACCGCAGTCGCGCAAACTGATTCCCATAGTGATCGTACGCACATCCAGATTGTTCTGCGTGATCATCTGGTTAGTTTCCAAGATATCTTTAATCGTGAACATAGACAGCCTCCTAGATACGGTGCATCGCCGTAAATATTTCTTCGCTTTGTACTCTGATCTCAACGCCGATATCCCTGCCTAAAGCAGTAAAGATATCCTTAAGATCCTGTAATTTTACAGCAGCACCCGTCATATCAGCAATCAAAACCATATTGAAGAACCCCTCCATAATATTTTGATTGATATTGAGGATATTTACGCCATGCTCAGCGAGAATATTACTTACTTTAGCAATAATGCCGACCTTGTCTTTGCCAACGATAGTTAATACGATACGCATACTGTTGTCATCCTTTCCCATAAAACAAATAATAACTACCATGTCTAACACGGTAGTTATTATTGTACCATATTTTCAGCAAAGTTGTGTGTATACATTGCAAATTATAATTCAAAAAAATCTTTACATTGTAATTTTACAGCGCCGTCACCGGTTCTTACTTTTTTTAGTCTCCTGCATCGCTTTGATCATAGGTTTGATCCCGCCGCTCTGCAGAATGTTCATAATATAAGGCGACATCGGAACAGCTGCAGCTGTTGCTCCCGTAGTCAGGTTTTTGATTATTCCAGCCTCAATATCAACCTCTACTTCATCACCCTCTGCAATAATTTTCGTGATCTCGCTGCAGGTAATAACAGGTACGCCTAAATTAATAGCATTACGGAAAAATATCCTGCCAAAAGATTCTGCCAGTACAGCTCCAGCACCAACTGCTTTCAATGTTATTGCCGCATGTTCACGCGATGAACCGCAGCCAAAATTAGTTCCGGCCACAATGATATCTCCCGGATCGAAGTTTTTTACAAAGCTCTCATCAGCGCCGTACATCGCATATTTTTTTATATCTTCTACATCCGTATATTCTACAAAACGACCCGGATAAATCTGATCTGTATCAATATTTTTCCCAAAAACAAATGCTTTGCCCCTGACTTTCGTTTTCATTACCATCACCGTCCATTCCCGCAGTCGCCGGTTTTCAAATATACAGCCGGATCAGTAATTTTCCCCTCTAATGCCGAAGCTGCCACAGCAGCAGGAGAGGCCAGAAATATCCTGCCATCTACATGTCCCATTCTACCGGGGAAATTACGGTTAGTAGAACTTATGCAAACCTCTCCTCCTGCAAGCATCCCCTGGTGTACTCCCAAACAGGCGGCACAGCCCGGAGCCGTTATCGTGGCTCCTGCCTGCATCAAAGTTTGGATATACCCAAGCTCCATTGCATCTTCCATTACCTTTTTAGAAGCAGGCACGACTATCATCCTCGTTGTTTTAGGAATATGCCTGCCTTGTAAGATCTGTGCTGCTACAGCCAGATCCTGCAGACGACCGCCAGTACACGAACCCAAATAAGCTTCGTCAACAGGAGTGCCGGCATATTTTTCCAATTCAAAAACATTATCAACACTTGATGGTGCCGCTACCTGAGCCCTTATTTTACTTACGTCATACGTAAGCTCCGCAGCATATTGAAAATCAGTATCTGTTTCATAAATTTTATAAGGTCTTGCCACACAGTTGTGCAAATATTCCATAGTGACAGCATCAGGCTGGATATAGCTGGTTTTACAACCCATCTCCGTTGACATATTACACATACACATTCTTTCGGAAATACTCAACCCATTTACAACAGGTCCTGCAAATTCTACCGCTTTATAAACACCGTAATCTGCACCCAGATCACCTATGATATGCAGAATGATATCCTTGGCAAAAACACCCGGCTGCAGCTTACCAACCAGATTGATCCTGAAAATCTCCGGTACCATGAACCACAGCTTGCCAGTAATCATAATCGTCGCCAGATCAGTAGCGCCAACACCGGTCCCAAAAGCGCCAAAAGCTCCGTGAGTCGTCGTATGCGAATCAGTGACAACTACTATCTCTCCAGGATGTACCCAACCTTTATCGGCCAAAACCTGATGGCAGACACCCTGATCTATATCCATCAATTTTTCGATACCCTGTTCAAAACAGAACTTTCTGAACTGCTTATGATTTTCAGCCTGTGTTATCGTAGCACAGGGAGCGTAATGATCAAAAAACATCACGATCTTATCAGCATCAAAAACCTTTTCACCGCCCATTTCATAAAAGGAACGTACAGTCTGCAAATATAAATCGTTGATTCCTGCAATATCCACGTCGCAATTAACTATCTCGCCTGTTGCGACCTGATGTTTACCAGCTTTTTCTGCCAATAATTTTTCAATAGCATGCATAAGCTACACTTCTTTCTTTTCTTTTATTAGCACCGCAACAAATTCAAGCCGGATATTTGGCTAAAAATTGCAGCATCGCCTCTAAAACTACCTCCGGCTGTTCTTCCGGTACAAAATGCCCGCACTCATTTACAGCAAACCCTTCTACATTAGCCGCCCTTTCCTGCCAGCCGCTCATAACATCCCACAGCTTACCGACAACACCGTCCTTACCCCACAAAGCCAAAACAGGAACCTGAATGATCTGTTCACGATCTGCTTTATCCATCTCCATATCTATAGTAGCACTGGCACGGTAATCTTCGCAAATACCATGGAAAGTCATCGGATCGCGCAGACAGCGTACATATTCGTCTAAAATCTCCTTAGGGAACCTGCTTTTAGCGGCCGGCCCGATCTTCAAATTCAAATTATAATTAACAAAATACTCAGGATCTGCCGCCAGCACTCTTTCAGGGAACCCTTTGCCCTGAATATAAAAGAACCAGTGCCAATATTTAGTCGCAAACTCCTGACTGGTATCACGGTACATATCATAAGTCGGCAAAATATCCATCATCGTACAAGACAGCAGCCGTTCCGGATGATCCATCACCATCCTGTGCAGTACTCTTGCCCCGCGATCATGACCGACACCATGGAATTTTTCAAAACCCAGCTTGCTCATAACTGTAAACTGATCGTCTCCCATAGCCCGCTTGGAATAATTAGCATGATCCGGAAGTCCTTCAGGCTTGCTGCTGTCGCCATATCCACGCAGATCTGTAATAACTACCGTATAACGCCCGGTTAGACCCGGCGTCAAAAACCGCCAGATCAAATGTGTCTCAGGATGCCCGTGCAGCAGTAAAATAGCTTCACTGCCCTTGCCGCCAACTAAAGTGTTGATCTTAATACCGTCACCTACATCGATAAGTTGCTGTTTGAATTCCGGAAAATACTTTTGGTCAATATTCATCTGCCCCACCTCCGTAAATTTTCACACCACATTTAGCATTCTATTTCTCTGCTTTCATTATCCGCTACGATAACAATAAAGTAAAATACAAATTTTAAATATAAATATAGTTTTTAACTATTAAACAATGCTATAATAAAACGAATTATAAGCTACAATAAGGAGTACTAACTATGACACTGACACAGATGCGTTATTTTTATGAAGTCTGTAAATGGCGCAGTATCACTAAAGCTGCCGCCAGTCTGCATATCTCTCAGCCAACTGTTTCCATCGCCATGGCCGATCTGGAAAAAGAAAGCGGGCTGAACCTTTTTCGGCGCGAAGGCAAAAAACTTTCGCTTACAGAAGACGGCAGCCTGCTGTTAAGTAAAATCACTCCTATTTTGGCTAACCTACAGCAGCTTGACCGCGATATCAAAGATATGGCACAGAATAAAAACCTCATCCGCCTGGCAGTACCTTTACAAATCGGCGTACAGCTGCTGCCAACTCTTTTTCGCGATTTCAAAAATCTGTACCCTGAAATAGAGCTGGAAGTAGTAGAAGCAGGCGGCATAGATTCACTGCGTATGATAGAAAATGAAGAGCTTGATTTAGCCGTCACCAATTATGACGACAGCTTTTCACCCAATCTGCATTACCGTAAGCTTTTTAAAAGCGAAGCCTGCTTCTGCACCTATCCTGACCATCCGCTGGCGCAGAAAAAATATGTCGATACCAAAGATATTGCCAACGAACCTCTGGTACTGCTTAACGGTGGTTTTTTCGTCAATCGCCTCATCTATCAAAATTTTCAGCAGGCTTTAACAGCGCCTAAGGTAATTCTGCATTCATCGCAGCTTCATACGGTCAAAAACCTCATTTCCAGCCAAATAGCCTCCTCTTTTCTAATGCGTCAAGCCATTACGGCCTCTGACAATATCATTCCACTTTCACTTAAAAAGCCGCTTTTTATAAATTCCGGCATCGTCACCAAACGCGGCCGGCAAATCTACGGCGACGAACAAAAACTCATTGAATTTATCTGCGATAATCAGCCGTTAGGCTAAATTTTTCTCTTCTCTGTAAAATCCACCATAGTAGTAATAATATCAAGTATCATATGGTTAAAGTAAGTGTGCACATATACTTGATATCAAAAAAGAAAAGAGGAATAAAAATGTATATTGATTATCAAATTTTATCTGTAGTAGAAGACATGTCAGCTAATCCCCAAAGTAAATTCGACGGAATGAATTGCACCCCAATCGCTCTTGGCCGGTATGATGATTCCAGTAAAATCTTATGTCTTTCTGCTACGCAAACTAACTTCCCCCATTTATCCAACGACAAAAAATACAACATTATTGCCAGAAACAAAGAAAATCAAAAGACTGAAAGTTTCTCCGGGACATATAATAACGACTGGAGCTTCAGCATCTTCCAGTATAACGGTACCGCAGTATAAAAAACGCTCAAAGAAGCAGGCATGAGATAACTTTTATCTCATGCCTGCTTCTCATTATTTCTAAAAACATCTTTTGTTTTTTTATGAATTTAAACTTGTCCGCAGCTGTACCGCCTCTGCCAGATGGGCGGCCGTTATGATATCACTGCCGTCCAGATCGGCTATCGTACGCGCTACTTTAATGATCCGATCGTGGCTGCGGGCGCTGAGCCCCAACGCCGTAAAAAACTTCGCCAGCAGCTTTTCTGCAGCAGCTTCCATCTGGCAGTGCTTGTTCAGCTCACGCCTCCCCATCTGCGCATTGCAGTACAAATTAGTACCCTGTAAACGCAGCAACTGCAGCTGACGCGCTTTGATCACCCTTTCACGAATCACGGCCGAGCTTTCACCGGCTTCCCTGCTTTGCAGATCAGCGTATTCCAGCCGCGGCACATACACCTGTAAATCAATACGGTCTAATAAAGGCCCCGACAGTTTACGGTGATAACGCTCGATCTCAAACTGCTTACACGAACATTCCCGCTTTTTATCACCCAGATAGCCACAGGGACAACCGTGCAATTAACTACTGTGGCAAAAAAAATACAATTGGAACCCGCATTAGAGCTTGCAGAATAAAAAAAGGCCTATCAATAAAACAGCTTGCTGTTCTTTCTGATATTACTTCAGAAGGTCTTAGCAACATAGAGCGACGCTCAAGTAACAATATAAAGATAACCGTATTAGCTAAAATTTCCGTTGCATTAAAAGAACCTATTGAGTCTCTTGGTTGTTTTGAAATTCTTCCAGAATCAACACTACAAGAAAAACTTTTGAAAGCGATATTGCTTCACGGCCATACTAAAGCACAAGCAGCTAAAACCATGAAAATTTCCCCAAAAACAGTATATAAATTTTTTACTAAAGAACGTTGCAATAAAGAAACACTAAAGAAAATTTGCCTATATATAAATAAATTTGGCAACAAATAAAAGTTGCCAAATAAAAACATTCTAATCATTCTAAGTAAATTTAATGTAATCCCAGGATATGCCGCACTTTACTTTGAATTTTTATATCATTATGATAATATCCTCTATTTTTTAAAAGCTGTATTATTTCAGTATATATATCATTCTTTTGCGGATCTGATATAGTAATAAACAAGGCAAAGTTCTGACCATCATAATTATCTCCTAATCGTGCAACAGAATCAATCATAAGTCGCCACGGTTTTTCTTCAATTCCGTTCTTTATAGAACGTGAATACGACTTTATGGGATTCCACTTAAAACCATTTTCTACTTGCTCTTTCTCATATCTTTGATCCCATTTTTTATCTAATGGAACTTCACTTCCAAACCCTTTAACATTTCCTTCATCATCTATAAAATCATATGTTCCAAAATGTGCATCAATATTAGCTCTACAATATTCCTGCCCAAATGCTGGATCTATTTTTGGGGTATACACCAACGTCATTTTTATATCTCCATAACATTTACCATTTCTACATAATGACGGTGGAAATGGAAAATCATTAAATTCAATATGAGAATTACTATAGAGTGTACCAGAGAAAACTAGTGTTACACTTGATTTCGAACAAGTAATTATTTCTTCTAAATTTTGTTTTGGTATTCCGTATCCGTAATAACGATGAAAATATTGAGTATCAACTTTCGCTTTATCAGGAATATTAGAAGAATGAATCAAAAAAGCTTTAGCAAATTCTCTAGAATTCTCTTCATTTATACTATTACGCAATCCTGCATATAGTGCAGTAACCGCGGGAGCAGAATAACTTGTACCAATCCCTTCAACTAAATTTCCATAAATATCAAAAGAAATTACTCCTGTTCCGGAACAACATAAGTGACTAGTACAATTTCCGCCATAATGTACTACATCAGGTTTTACAAGAAAATTTGCACCAGGTCCCCTCCTTGAAAAAGGTGAAGGCATATCTTTTTCGACATAGCCATCTATACCGATGTTAGCAATTGAGCCAACAGTAATTGCTCTAACAGAATCTGCAGGAGATGTTATTCTATCATCATTTCCCAACTCTTCATTAGGAGGCCAATTCCGCAAAGGAATTTTTGTATAATTACCAGCAGATAATATTATATCTACTTGATATAAATCCTGAATAGTATCTAAAACTACTGCTAAATCTGAAATACAATCTTTACAAATATTACTAGTACCTAATGACATGTTCCAAACTTTTACTTTATCATGATATTTTCCAATTACTTCATAAAGAATTTCAATCAATCTATCTTCAGACAAAGTATCTGTATCTCCTTTTGTAGGATCAATATTTGGAGATACAACAACATCAAGGATTCTATAATGCTGTTGTTCAGAAACATTTAAATTTAATATATCGCCATACTGAAGTATTCCAGCTACAAAAGTACCATGTTCATAATTCCTATATTTTTCTGCAACGAATACTTCTCTTTTATATATCCAAGGCTCCAAAAATTTATGTCCCGGAATAATACCTGAATCTATAATACCTATAATTGGATAATCTTCTCCCTCTTTTGGTTGAGGTAATTCCTCTACTCTTTCTCTTGCACTAATCATATTAGGAAAATCACAAGTATACTGTGGAAAAAAAGACACTTTATGAACGCCTGGATATTCAATAATTTTTTCTAGTATTGATTTTTCTGTGCAATTAACTTTATAAACACATAGATGTTCTCCATAATTAAGTTTTGTATTTTTTATCTTGAGTTTATCTAGAAGTTCTTCAAATCTACTAGTATAATATTCATTATCTGTAGCATCATCAAATGAAAACAACTTTATTTTAATTGGCTCATCAAATTTATCAATAGTATCAAAAGATTTAATATCAATTTTATCTTTAAAAGAATATTCTTTTATCTCTTGAATCTTTGTCATATTTATTTTTATATATTTTGTTGATGACAATTTAACAGTATTAATAAGATGTTCAAGCCCATCTTTAGTTATGCTTATTAATAGCTCATCTAATTTCTCTGCACCAACAATTGGACAAGTATTAGATTTAAATAATGCAGTAGGCTTATGTGTTTTAGCGATAGCTTTTTCTTTCATAACAACCTTTCCTATACACGGTATATCAGGAAAGTTTTCAAAGGAAGATTGTAAAGAAAGTTGCAAATTTAGACACTGTTTTGTAATTTGTTCTTTTATTTTATCCGTAAAAGGTTCTAGCTCTTTTCCTCCTCCTCCACTTTTATTATTACTATAATCTGTTTTCCTAGGAATAACAACTTGTATTGGTAAGCGACCTTTATCATCCATATTTTACACCTCCATCGATTTAAATAAACTAGATACATATGACTTAGACACACCTAAAATCACTGCAATTTGCGCATAGCTAAACACTTTTTCGTCAATCGCTCTTAAATATCTAGCTTGTTCGCGATAAATTGATTTCTCTATAGTATCTTTACTATTTTGTAATCGTCCAACATTACGAAATTCAAACAAATTTTTGAATACCAAAGATAGTGAAATTTGTCTATCTGTTAGTATAGAATCAATTCTTGATTTATTGCATATTTCCTCAATATCAGAACCTGATAACCCTTTAAAAGAAAGCGATAATATTTGCTTTTCTTTTTCTGATAAATTGTTCTCAGGTAAAAATAATGAAACAAGGCTCTTCCTAGATGCGTCATCTGGAACATCTATTGGAATTTTAAAGCCAAATCTTCTCCATACTGCTGGATCAAGTAAATGTTCGTGATTTGTAGCAGCAATAATTATACTGCCATTTTTTAATTGATCTATATTTTGCAATAAACTATTTACAACTCTTTTTAATTCACCAAGTTCGTTATTATCATCTCTCACTTTAGCTATTGCATCAAATTCATCCAAAAATAAAATACAAGGAACTGTTTGCGCATACTCAAAAATTGCTCTTATATTTTTGGATGTATTTCCCAAATATGAAGATATCATACCGTCTAGTCGCGCAGTTACTAATGGCAACTTAATTTTACTACATATATATGATGCTAATTTACTTTTACCACACCCCGGTGGCCCATACAAAAGAATTGTATTTGGAATATCTATTCCAGATTTCATAAGTTTATCAACGTTATTATAATACACTAAAAATTTATCTACCTGCTCATAAGCAGAACTATTAAGTACTATTTGCACATCAATTGCTTGATTTGAATATATTATATCCGCAATTGGCAACCGTGATTCTTGATCTATAGGTATTTGTGTTAACTCACCTGTTGCCATTTGCTTCATAACAATTGAACTATTAGATAGTATTTTTAAAAAGCTATTAGCTAAACGTATCTCATTATTTTCTTGCAACTTTTCAATCAAAAGTTTTGTATAACTAGCCACTTTAGTTTTATCAGATTTAAGAGCACCTTCAACAATTTTAAGAACTTCACTTGAATAATCCACCCCACACCTCCTGTGTACGTTTTATATCTTATCAAGAACGATATCGTTTGTCAATGTTATTATCAGGCGTTTCATGAGAACGTTATCTCGTTTTTAGTAAACGAACGTGGTTTTTCAGTTTACTTTTCTCATAATTCATATAAAAATTATAGTATTACATTTAATTTATGTTCAGCTATATACGTTTCTATCATTGTTACCCACCAACAAAGTATTATAAACAACTCTGATATAATCTGCACTTGTGACTACCGCGGTGCAAGTCTAACTATTACAACAAAAGAAAAAACTATAATCCCTCTCACAATTGAAGATATCGAAAAATAAAAAAGACCTGGATGTCAAATGCATCCAGGTCTTTTAATCTTTTTATTATATTTTTATTGAAATACCTGCCATTATATTACCATTATTACCAGCAATCCAACCACCTATATTATTATTAAGAGGAAATCCAACCATCCCAACAGCGCCAGATTTTGACACTCCTATACCGATCTCCCAGCGTTTGGTTTTATCTATTGCCGGCACTGTGATATTTAGATCAGCATGGCTGGTTTGTGTGAGCTGCAGCTTGTTTTTATCAAAAACATACTTTTCATCATCGGACTTTTGGATTGCAAAATCTTTGCCGTTGACTTTTACTGCCAACTCCTGCTTGCCGATGTTTACATCAACATCTGTTTTCTCTATGCTGCCATCATGATAGATATACTTAGGCACATAGACCACTTCTGTTTTAGTATCATTTTTATACTTGATTTCTGTTTTTATTTCTGGCTCTGCTACCGGACAAATATGCAACCAGCCATGAAAACACCAACCAATAACAAAAAACATCATACCTACTAGACAAGTTACTATAATTTGTTTTGCCATCCCTATCCCTCCCAAAACGTTCTAACTTAAAACACCGTTGCTTTTAAAACAAATCCCAACACTGCACCGACAACACTACCGAAAATAAATCCATTTCTAAAAAACTTTCTGTCCCGCTGATTAAAATATCGATCACAAAACGCCTTAATAAATTCCTTCATTTTTGTTCCTCCTTATAAATTTTCGTAATCTGTTACTCCACGTGCAATAGCCTTTGCAATCGCATCTTGTTTATGTTCCAGCAAAATAACATCGTGATCGTTATCAATAAAACCCATTTCGATAAGAATAGCCGGCATCTCAGTGTTTCGTAGCACAGACAAATTCGGACGTTCCTTCAGCCCACGATCCGGAATATACGGATCAATGCTTTGTTCCGTATCAACAAGTTGCTTATGAACACAGGTAGCCAAGCGGGCAGCTTCACCACCAAAGTTAAACACCAATGTTTCAATGCCTCTCGCATAACCATCAAACGCATTGCAGTGCAGACTGACGAATACATCTGCACCCCAGTCGTTAGCAGTTTTACAAACATTCGGATATGCCGGAGATTCGCCGTTTAGGTTGTCACTCTGCAAACGCATTACCTCGCATCCGGCATTTTTCAGATAATACTCAACAAGTTTTCCTACAGCCAATGCTACGTCACATTCTTTTAAACCACTGTTAGGATTCATGGCGCCAGGATCGACACCTGGCATATGCCCTGGATTAATAAATACTTTCATTATTTTTCACGCTCCTTTCAGATTTCAACCTCAATTCTTACAATTTCTTTTTAACAAAAACAATCAATCCACTCACAGCTTCCACGCCAGCATCATTTAAGTTTTCAATAATACTAAGCAGCTCAGTTACAACAAGATATCCAATAACCGTCATAACTGCCCAAGTAGGTTTATCTAAAACTTTCATAACTACATCAACGACAGCTGCAGACAACGCACAAATTAAATAAACACCGATTTTCCCAAGGAAACGGTGTTTCATAACTTCACTTTTTATCTTTTTGGCAGCTCTGGCCTTTTTTATTCCTTTAATAGATTCTAGAATAGTCGGATTTTCAATACCACTATCTTTTAGATGCAGATAGGATATCGATACCCATTTGGTAAAACAATCAATAAATACTAAAAAAGCAAAGCTATAAAACAATATAGCGTGTTTATGAAATATCATGGCCAACATTGCAGCCATTAATGTTTTGTAAGACCAACCTTGTGCTAAAGTTTGAGCAGCTCCAATAGCCGCAAATTTAAAAGATTCCCAGTTCATTTTTGCCTCCTGTATAATGCTCCTTAAAGGAGAGTGATATTTTGAATACTAAAAAAAGAAAACGAATGAAATTACCTAACGGCTTTGGTAGCGTCGTGTTACGCACTGACGGTAACCGCCGCCGCCCATGGTCCGTAAAAGTCACAATTAACGGCCGTCAAAAATCAATCGGTGATACAGCCACAGAAATAGAAGGGTTAGCACTTTTGGCCGAGTACCACAAAAACCCTTCTCTTTTCGCGCCAGCATTGATTACTTTCTCGGAAGTATTTGAGCTTATGCGGGCCGAGAGATTTCCAAAACTGGCCAAAACTACACAGGTCAATTACCTTTCGGCATACAAACACTGCCATAGATTATACGGCAAGAAGTTTGCCGAATTAAAAATCGGTGACCTGCAGGCTGTTATTCGTGATACACGTGATACCGGTGCCCACTATGCTATGCAAAAGAAGGTTAGACAGGTATTACATCATATGTACACATATGCCGTAAAATATGAAATTATTGACCCTGCCGCCAACATTAGTCAATACATAGACATTGATCAGCACGTGGTTAAATACCCTAAAACACCTTTTAACACTCGACAGATAAACAGAGTAAAAAAACTCGGTGATAAATGGGCTATGACGGTGCTCATGATGATATACGCTGGTGTCCGCACCTCCGAACTGCTATCTGTCCTCAAAACAGACGTCAAGCTGCGACAGCGATATTTTATCGTTCGAGAGTCAAAAACTGCTGCCGGTCGCAACCGTGCTGTGCCTATATCAAAAAAAACATTGTCGTTTTTTGAATTTTGGCTATCTCAACCAGGTAAATATCTCATTACAGACGATTACGGCAATCAGCTTACATATCATCAATACCGAACACGCTTTGATGCTGTAATGACAGCCAGCCGCTGCAAGCATACGCCACACGAATGCCGCCACACCTGCGCTACCATGCTAGATAATGCTGGCGCTAACGAAACTGCAATCAAACGTATTCTCGGCCATGCCAGTCAAGGAGTTACTAAGAGGGTTTATACCCATAAATCCCTCCATGAGCTAAAAAAGGCTATAGACCTCATTTGACAGCCTTGAGTGGTATTAACCCGGCACGAATTTACGCAACAAAAAAGCCTGTATCCCTTGATTTCTCAACTCTACAGGCGGTTTGAATTCGGTATGATATTTTTTCATCAATTTTTATTATAAAAGTGCAGTATCTATGCGCTTTTTCAGCCTTTCACTATTATTTTTCTAAAATTATAGCATCTAAAGCTTCTTTGCTGTCGGCAGCATCAACCAAAGCTTGTTTCTCCCAGCCTGCCTGCTTACAGGCCCCTCTATGTAATCCCAAATCTACATTCCATTGAATGAGTTGTTTAACAGTTAGGTAGTGAATTGTTTTTTCGGTTCCACCATCAGGATAACCTCTCATCGGATAACCATTTGGATAATATTCCGAAAATTTATCAGGAGCTGAATTGATTGTATTAAGATCACTAGAAACCGTGAGCTGCGTATCCTTATCGCTATCGTATCTTACCATCTCTCCACTACATTCAGATGTAAAACCTCCTGTAATTTTACTTTCGGTCCAAGCATCAACTTCCAATAACTTAGAAGCTTTTAATTCATCAAGTCCTGGCTCATATGGCGGTATTTCTTTATATTCTCCTGTCTCTGGATCTCTATAATAACCATTTAATAGCATTGCAAATTCAGATTTTGTAACTAAGAACCCGTTTTCTTTTACATCTTCTGGTACATCACCATCTTCACGGTATCCGGGAGATACGCGTTTTCCATCTTTATCAAGTACAATGTAATATTTAAATTCTTTTTCCATTTTTATCATCCTTTCTTTTTTTACAGTGGGGATATTGTGTTGGCAAAAACAATGTAACATTCCCTATACCGTTCAATTCTGTATGGACTGTTCTTGGCAATGCTCACGGTTCTAACAATAGTAACAATGATCATTATTTCCTGGGTGAGTTCTCTACCACTGGAGCCAGATTTTATTACTCCAATATGAATTTGACTGGCACCGCATGGATTGCAATCGGCGACTGTTAAACAGTGGGGAGAAAATGTCGGCGGAGGAGGTCAAACAGTGAGTTTACCTATATCTTTTGAGGTTGCTTTTACTGCTGTTGTTTCCGCTGACAGTTCTTGGTGTAATGCATCTTGCCATATAACGACAACTACCATCACCACAATGAATTATCAAAGCAATAAGCCTGATATTGCCCAATTAGGTCCAGTACAATGGTTAGCAATTGGTATATAGCCACAGTGGAGAAATAACCCTGGTTTATGGGCAATACCATTCACAGAATTTGTTGCTGGTGGCATTACCATGACACGCACAGGCTCGCAATCATCGGGAACTTGGTATGGTGATTCCGGAACAATTTCACTAACTGGTTATACAGCTTCATGCGCAACAAATGAAAGTTGGGTATCAAATATTAGCGGATCTGCAATAGCAGTAGGCCTTTAAACAGTGGGGATATTCAACTGTCGGCTCAGGCGCTTGGGCTTTAAAATTCAATGGTGTTTATACGGCAGTAGTTGTTGGCGCCCCTGGCTTTCCGGCAAGAGAGTTTTGTGGTTTTACTTTCGATTACACCCTTACTGGATGGAGTTTTACGGCTGGATATAATAGCCCCGTTTCATACATCAGGCCCACCACTACTGCAATTTCACTTGGCTATTGAACAGTGGGGAAATTCTGCAAGTTTGTCGGGATATGTAGCAGTATGCATATTTCCTATATCATTTACAACAACTGATTATACTGCGGTAGCTACAGGAGTAATGAGTGCTGCTGATGCAACCTTTGGCAAAGAGAATTACGTGAATAATATACTTTGGGATTTCACATCGGAAAGCCAGGTAGCTTTTCGCTTGTCGCATCTGGATCGTCCAACATTGAGATACATAGCTATTGGCTTTTGAACAGTGGGGATATTCAAATTCAACAGGAGTTACTTTCCCTATCGCATTTAAAGAGTGTTATGCCGTTGTAAGTAACGCTCACAGCAACACCACTGGAAATACCGATCATTATCATCTCTTAAGTTGGACATCAACAGGAGCCGCTTTTGGTTATTGGAACATGAGTTTCTATGGTACCCTTTATATCGCACTCGGGGTTGAATAAACAGTGGGGATATCAAAAGCAGTTAACTGTAGAACCAGTAGTTTATCCTCTGCCAGTCAATACCGTTTGCTGCGTCTGGGCACATAGTATCCACGACAGACAAGACCCTGGAACCTACCATTCGATTTTAAGCAAAATAACTCCTGTAGGTGTTCAGATACTTGCTGGCCAGTATAACGCACCAGCTACTGCCTACTCAGGCATTTCTGCCTACTGGGGTATGATAGGGTGGTAAACAGTGGGGAACGAATACCATAGGCTCCCGCACCACTCGAACTGAAGCATATCCTTTGCCATATTCTGAATTTTGCCTGCCTATCGTATCAGGAAAAGGTTACGTCGGGGGATTAAACTACGGTTTTGGCGTTGGTGTAACCAACTTTGGCCTTACTAGCGTAACTATAGCTAATAACTCCGAAGATTCCAGTTATCGGTGGACTGGTTATACTTACATCGTCGTTGGCGCTTAGCCACAGTGGGGGGAATTAATAGCGCTGGTAACAACGGAAGCGAGGGAGAAAGCGGTTGGTACGCATTTCCTGTGAATTTTAATTCTGCTTGTTTTGCCCTATTTTGCGGACTAAGAAACACCGATACCAACAACCCAACAAACTACGATTCAGAAGTACAGCCACGTAACTGGACAACCACCAAATTCAACGTATACAAACAAAATTATGGCGGCAATCCATGGTTTGGTAGTTTCATTTGGCTGGCTATTGGCCGATAGCCAGCCAGTTACAAGCTATAACCCTACTGCTACCCTCTGAGTTACGTGTAGACATGAAAAAATTTGTATTTGTAATACTCGTTGCTGCAAATGTATATTCGTAGTTTATCGCTCTCTTACTCCCATAAATTCCAATCACAGTATTGGGATATTTAAGAGGAAATGTTTGTGTTGATTCAGAATTACCATATCCCCACTGTGGCTAACAGCCTATGCCAACACATGAAACATAACTGCTCCCTATAAAGTTTGCTCCATATCCGCAAATGAATTTTTGCATATCTATTCCAACTAACCAAGGTACTGCTTCCTCTTTAGGTTCATAATATGTCTTGGTTGCCATCGTTATATAATGGGATGTAAAAGGAATAGACCAGTAACGATAATCTGTTGGATTTTGTGACTCAACATAATATCCCCACTGTGGTTATGCTCCTATTGCAATGTAAGTCCCACTCAAAACGTAGTCTGGAGTTACACAAGATATTCCAGTCAATGTTGTATTGGAGCTATCGCCATACCAAGTACCAGTTCCTGAACCACGACTAAGCAACAATGCTGAACTAACAAAAACGTTGAATACCAGTGGGAAAATGGCTTTATTGTTTGAGATTATTCCCCACTGTCTAAATAAATATTCCGAACCAAACAGCCCCGTCTAATTCTATAGGAGCTTTTGCCCAAATGAAGCGCAATTTGTTCGCTGTAGATGCGTTAATGTTCCAAACAGTCTGAGTAGTTCCCGGCCAAGTAGTAGATGCGGCTAGTAGTATGTCTATTGATGCAGCAAAAAAACATCTGGAAAAGGATACCGGCGTGGTTACGTCAGTGTAGATGGCTCCGACAGCGGCCGTATAATATCCCCACTGTTTACCGTCCTACAGCGAACAACCTTGACGTCTGTGTTCCGTTCCAGCGATCATCATTATACCCATTACAAAGTCTGTAATTAATATTAGTGTTGCTTATGCCATAGACGAAAGTTTCACAGTTATCTGGTGAAATTACATTCGCATAATATAACTCACTGAACGCAATAGGATACGTTATAACACGATCATTACCAGAATTGGTATATTTTCCCCACTGTTCAATGGCCGCCAACGAAATACCAGCCAGAAGTTCCATGAAGGTATAAATTAACACTGGTAGTGCCTAAATATTCTGCTCCAGTTGCCGTAGCTGACGTGCTTGTAGTTTTTGGTACGGCAACAATGAATAGTGCCGCAGTTGGAAACGGAATTGGAAATGTTGCTGTACGTGATGAACAATATCCCCACTGTAGAATTAAACCATTTGCGAATTTTACATAGCCATTTTGAGCCAACAACGAATCGACTATACCACCATTATTAGCGGCTCCAGCAAGCAAATGAACAAAAGCAGTTGTAGCAATTTGAGTATTATTTACTGTCTTGGCTGCTGTTGGTGCTGTAGGAGTTCCTGATAAAGCTGGGCTAACTTTCTTTGCATATTCGTCCAAATCTGTCGTTTTTGCATAATCACTTAGATCAATTCCTTCTAACGCTGCCAAAACATATGCACATGTTGCAATTATATCTCCACCTGTTCCTTTTTCCGCTGTAGGGGCTTTAGGCTCCCCGGTTAAAACAGGACTTTCTTTTTTTGCATAATCTGCTAATGCATTAATAATTGCTGCCATTGTAGCAATCTGTTTAGTATTAGTCCCTTTAGTAGCTGTTGGTGCTGTAGGAGTTCCCGAAAAAGCCGGGCTAATAAGCGATGCCAAATTATAGAAATAATGTACCGAAAAAATCGCTGTACCATCAGTTATATTTTCACCTTCAACAGCATTAGTAATAGCGCTTGGAATAGATGCACCAGAGGTACCCGCAGTTTCACAAACTAAAAAACCACCTGGTAAGGTGGCATCGGATAAAATATCATTCTTTTTATATATTGTATTTCTTTCTAAACTTCTAACAGGGCTATCCAATATAGCCGACAATTTGCTTTCTATGAGCAACTGTTTCCACGTTTTCTGTGCTGTTTTATATTTTAATTTAGCTATATCATTATTTGCATTTAATGCAAGCCATACAGAATAGTCACGTGCATTTATTGGTTCATCTTCTGCTATAGTAATCCCATTAGCAACTTTAGATGTAACACGCCATTTGCAAGCGCCGTCCAAAACCTCTTCTCCATCAGTATCAGGCCAAGTAGGTTCTGCTTCCGCAGTAACACCTTCCTGAATACAAATAAGTTGATATTTAGATGTCAAATTAGGTGTTGTTGCAATGTCATCTATATGATACTGTGTTTTATTCTTACGTATATTTATTGCTTGAAATAAATAATTATCTTTAGTATCAGATAAATTGGCCAAAGCATTGAAAAATTCCATCGGCGGTGGTTCTGACTCCTTCAAATACCCCCACCCTCTTAAATAGTTTTCATCTGGCCAATTTAGTAACTCTCCAATAGCAGCGCCAGATGCAAATATTTTTGAAAAATCTGGTTGAACAATAGACATTTATATCAAACTCCCTTCTATTTGTAATATTCTCGCAAACGTACCTTTTGAAAATCCAACAAAATTACCAATATTTTTGCCATTCCTACTAAATCCGAAAGTATCTCCGCCATTAAACCAATAAATGTATATAACCCCAATTCCGGCGCCTCTTATTATTAAATCCAAAGCGTTTATCAGCTTAAGTTCATTAGGTGTAACGACCCTACCTATACCAATTCTCATTTTTGCGTTACCAGCATTGATAGCAATTACTCGACTCACACCAAACATTCGCTTAATACTGTCAATAGTACTTTGCCTACTTCCATCTGTGGTATTTTTAGCAATTTTTGAAAAAATAGCCAAACGATATTCGTTATCTCGAAGTTCAGACGAGCTCAAATAAGGTTCTCCGTATCTTCTAAATCTGGCTTTACCAAAGCTATTATTACCATGGTCAGGAAATCCGAAAAAGTCCACAGACATTGATGCATCAACTTTTCTGCTAATATCGGCAACCTCTCCACACATATCAAGTTGTTTACCAACGGCAACATCTGGCCATATCTCTGTCCTGATTTGTTTTTTCAGTGTGTTATGAAAATCAAATTCTTCTCCAATTGTTTCAAGCAATGCTTTAATAATTTTTCTGTCAGAGAATTGAGATAAAAGTAAATTAAGCATCCTTTCTTTTGATGTCAGCATGATTTAATCTCCATTGCAACAGTGATATGTTCGGCATCAAATACAGCAATCTCCCCACGATCTATAGGAATACTTTTCTCTGTATAAACCTGATCATCTTCAGATACAACTATCTCCATATAACCGATGCCATTAACTTTAGAATAAATAGGTCCTAAAAAACGTTGAGCGATAACATCCTTGCCCATTCCAAGGTTGCTACCGCTCTCAATGATGATATCTTTTATTGTATTAACTAAATCTCCTGGTAAATTTTCCTCCTTATATTCCCAAACTGTAACTTTGATATAAATCGGAATTTCTTTAGGACGATTAAAATAAACTTTTTCTGGAGTCCCTTCACTATCAATTACAGTCATTTCTATGGACCCATTGCTATCAATACCAATAGGTCCCTTTTCTAAAATAGTCTGTGCAATTTGAATATCATCACCGCCATGAATAATAACCTCAAAACTATGCGGCTTCATTCCATCAACAATTTCATCAGATCGATTTTCATACACAGTCACACTATCTACGTCCGGAAGATCTAACAATGCGGCCTTTATACTTTCTTTCATAGCACGACTCGTTCGGAATACTGCTGCAGCATATCGTTGACGTAATTCTGTTGTAGTTTCAAGATTTCTACCCACATAAGCCGCTGATTCATTACTAGCAGCAGTCCACCCATCGTAGTTGGTATTAATAGACGTTACTGTTTTTAATAATGGATCTAACGGTCCATAATTCTCGGCCACAAATTTGATTGGTGTCCCAACTTCGATAACAGTAAAAGTTTCCGTAGGAACTACTGTACCACCATATCTGCGATCAGTCTGATTAAGCACTAAGTTTCCATCCAAAATGCTGCCAGACCACTCATCTCCAGATATTTGCTGTAAAAGTTTTGAATAAACTGCCTCAACATTATCTCCTGTCACTGCAGTATAACTAACACGCACTGATTTATTTAATATAAATCCGAACGAATCACCTTCAGTAACGTTCGGGATAAATAAAGTAACGCTTACGCAATTGTCAAGAGTGATAATATCAGGAGCAGCAATATTATACTTTTCTCCATCACTACCTTTTACCTGGCAATTTGCAGGTAAAACAAAACCATTGCGACCATAACAAACTTCATAAAAATATGTATATTCTTCTCCACGCCGCAGAACATTACTATACATAACAGTATTATCAATACTTCCATCATCAGCAGTCATCGGTGAACGTGCATAATAATCATATTCAGCAAGTTGCCACTGCTGGTCAGACTCCTCTGCAACTAGACTCAATATAATAGCAATTACACTATTAGGCTTTCGGCTTACTGCCTGACCAACTTTACTCTCAAATCTATCAAAAAGATTACTTTGTATTTCAGGCAGTCTCATTCTGACAAAACCTTGTGGTGTAACACCATACTTAGTATTACTATTTATCGCCATACCCCAGCACCTCCTTCCTGGTAATCAAACCGTATTCTGTTGACACTTCATAATTTATAATCAATGTCCGGACTTTGACCTGATAATCCAGTTCCAACGCATTTAAACTTTTCACATCATCAACCGACAATATTTGTTCACTCAGAATTTGTTTGATCAACTCTTGATTAGGTTGCTTAACAAGAATATATTCGAGGTAAGGCACGCCCCAAGTAGTGTCCAAAAACCATTCTCCGAGAAAAGTCAGTAGCTTAACTTTTATTTGTTGAGCAACTCGTTCGGCGTTATCAATCAGCAAAAAATCTCCATCTTTAATCAAGATATCATGATCATTTGCATGTAATGCAATATCAACCATAGCTCGGCCTCCTTATTGCGGTCCAGATGTATTTCCACCGCCTGTTTCAACACCGCCATGAGTATGATCCGTTAACGATATACCACTCGCTATAACATCACCATCACAAGTAATATTCCCTGACATTTTCGATATTCCGGAGCAAGTGATATTTCCTTTTATATTTACATCACCAACAATATTAATTTTTTGATCAGGCGTTAAGCTAATCGAAGTCGGACCATTAATGATTTCAACGTTATCTGCAGATATTGATTGTACTTTTCTCATTCCGACAAAACATACTGCATCAGTTAAATCATACTGCCTCGGATCATGATTATCACTATCACTTTTACCAAGCCATTCATCTAAGCTGCGTTCAGCAAATGCAATCCAGCAACTATCTCCAACTTTTACAGGATAGGTTATCTGAGCATTTCCTGCATGTGGCATAAAAACTGGTACGCCGATTATCAAAGGATAATCTAAAATATCTCCATCTGCAGTATGATATTGCAAAGATGGTTTTACTGTAGCCATACAAGTACCAGCATCAAACGAAATTATTTCCCCAGGCATTCCCGTCCTAATTTCACCAATACGCTGTTTCATAGCTTTATCAATGGCTTCAACGCTAGGATTTGGGCTCGCTTTTCCAACACTTGAAATTGAATTCATTTTTTATCCTCTCCTCCAATCTCATATACTTCCATATTAGTGTGCCATTTTTTCCCTCTGTATTCTCCAGTATGTTTTAAAGATTCAATTTTAAACCAACCTGTTACTGGCTTGCTTTCAAGATAAATCAAATCTCCAGGATTCAGTGTCGGCTGCAGCAAAGAACAAACTCTCCAGCCAGCCTTTTTCTCTTTTCCTTTATTTTTTTTCGACTTTTTACTTGATGTTTTTTTTATTTTTTTAGCAGCTTTAATGATCCTTTCTGGAGATCCAATAAGTCCACTATCTGCATTTAACTTTATCGCTATAACTTTAGTACTACCGCCATCTTCTATGATTTGCAACACATTGTTTTGTATAGACCAAGACAGCCCCGATGCAGCACATACTTTTTCAAGGCAAGTTCTCCCAGGACCTATATAACTAAAGCCATTAGCATAGCTGCAGTAGCTCAAATCCTCAGCGAACTGAACAACTAATCCCATTGCAGCAGCAACATCCTCAATAACTTTTCGCCCAGAAACACTTGCAGCATATGATAAAGACACAACACAATCACGGATTGCAATTTGCCCATCAGATAGCTCCAATTCAGTAACCATATTTGCTCCTTTAAGGGATGTCCATGCTTTTAAAACTGCGCCAACAAAAATACGTCTAAGACCGATATCTTCACTATATCCAGCTTCAAGAATACAAATGCTATCATCTCGTTCAAATATCTTTGCTGTTTTATCAGATAAATTAAAGACCTGCAAGCGACATTTGTTAGTCTGCTTTGTCAGGTCTTTGTCAATATCAAATGTTATATTTAACGCATTCTCTTTAGGCTTACCTTCAATAACAATACCATCACTGCCCTCTACCCCAACCAGTAAACGATAAACACGGTCAAACTGTTTTCCCATAAAACTCTGCCTCCGTCACATAAATCAAACTGGCAGCGCCGTTCGAAAAACTGCTACGAGTTATCTTTTCAAGGTCTGTTAGAACAATTAATTCCCCTGAAGGAATACCTGGCCTGTGATGATTCATCAAAAGCGGAAAGTTTGGCACTATCTTAAGATTACAGCATAACGGTTTTTTATCGTTATCCCATAAATGTAGCGTCCAAAATTCACCGACTGCATTCCAAGTTAACCGAATCCTATACTGGACATTATCTAAGACAACTTTAGTAACAATATCATTGGCGTCATTGAATTTTATTGCTTCCATACGTTCACCATCCTAACCCAATGCTGTTCATTATGTCCTGTATTTTCTTTACTCCCCAGTCAACTCCTTGAGCAGCTATAGATTTATTCAACGGCTTTTCTTCTCCAGTATCTTCAATTTCTTCAGAATCACTGCTAATACTCCCAATATCTGTTTGCGTTGCAGTACCACCATCAGCTGCAGTTTCTCCTGCACTATCTCTTGCAGACTCATCAACAATATCTTCCGGTACCTCAGTGGTTTGTGTAGCAACTTTCGTTATATGAACAAACGAACAATTTACCCATATGATTGATTTACTTTCATCATTGCGAACTGGCCTTGCGCTTGTTAAAACCATATCTGACCAAATTTTATCAGGCCTCACTATGGTAACTGGCTCTTTATTATCGCGGATTTGCTCAAGCGCCGATAACCCACTAGCAAACTTATGTTGACCATGGCTATTTTTATAAAACCATGTTACTGGATGTGACGAAATTCCTATCGTCATATCCACCTTGATTGCTTTATTTATAATTGAGTCATGTATTTCAAACCCAGTTTCAACCGGATGCTCAGTTACCTCTTGATCCATCTGATATTCAAAAGATCTTACAATATCAACCTTCAAAGTCCCTATTTCAGTTGGATTCTTGGGGTTTATCCCTAAAATATCAGCTAACATTTAGTTATCCTCCAATATTGGGAAATCATAATCAAACCCGGAAGAAAGATCGAATTCATAACCATTAGCAGGCTCAATCGCATTAGCAACACCAACTCCAATTTCAGCAGGTGTTGCATTTGTTTTCGCAAATATATTTATATTATTAGTATGTGTACTTTGATCAGAATAATTTCTCGTGTTTGATCGGGCTACACTTTTAGCAATATAATCATTACCAGTGTTTTTATTCGCTCCACCAAGATAAATATTACCAACCCAATCTCCAAATTCAGAAAGCTTTTTACGAGGATTCCATGCCGCTATTTTCGCTTGAAAACTTTCAAATTTACTAATGCAGCTATCTATCCAATTTACAATATCTTTGAAGGTATTAATGAAAGGTTGAATTGCACTTACCAATGGAGCAATCGATTTAGAAAATTCGTCTTTCAATTGTTCCCAGCGGCGACTCAATTCTTTTATAAAATCTTTCCACGAGCCAACATGCCGCCCGATAACACTGTCGCCGCCTTCTATCCATACATAAAGATCTTGAATAGCCAAAATTACAATAGCAATAGCTGCAGCAATCAGTGCAAATTTTGCAAAAGGAACAATCGCCATTGCTATACTTCTTGCACTTCCTGATCTAAAAACAACTTGTGCCCCTGTTGCTAAAAGGTAGGCATCCTTTATCCCTAAAATAACATCTTTTAACAATTTCATTCCAGTCAGTAAACTATTCCATTTAGAAACAACAAAAAATGCAGATGCATAAATAACTAATAATTGAAATCCAGCTACAAAATTATCTATATCGATATTATCAATATAATCACCAATGCTTGCGAACCCTTTCGCTATAGAACTAACAATACCGGTCTTTTTTTCTAACTTCGAGAATAAGTTACCAAGAGCATTTGATACTCTTACCCCTGCCTGATTAACCGTCCAAGGGATTTTTCCCATTTCACGTTTCAACTTTTCAGAGCTCTTCCTAATTGCATCGAAAACATCTATAGCCGTTAGTTTACCTTCTTTACCAAGTACCCTAAGCTGGCCAATCGTTGTTCCCATACCTTCAGCAATAGCTTTAGCTAAACGTGGCGCTTGCTCCATAATAGAATTCAACTCATCACCACGGAGTACGCCAGAACCTAAAGCTTGCCCCAACTGTATAAGTGCGGCCTGTTGAGATGCAGCACTGCCACCACCAATCATCATTGCTCTGGATACATCTTCAGTAAAACCTAAAACATCTTCGGCACTTTTCCCTAATTCAGAAGAATTCCTCGCTACTGATGCATATAATGTAGCAGTAGATGCATATGCCTGTCTGGTATCAATAGCCATGCGGTAAAGTTCTTTTTGTACCATCAAAGATTCTTGCTGATTTTTAGTAGTCAATGCAACCTGTCCATTAACAACTTTCCATTCATCAACCATCCTGATAATGTTCCCTAAAGAAAGAGTAACTCCCAAAAAAGCTAATGCACCAACAAACTTATTCTTTAAGCCGGTTAAAGTACTATCCATCTTGTGCAGTTCTTCATTGGCACCACGAGCTTTAGATTCAATACCAGAAAACGCGCTTTCTGTTTTTTGTTTCGCACGCTCAGATGCATTACCAACTGTGGCCATGCCTTTACTAGTCATGTCAGCAGCTCTAGTAGATGCTGTCCCAACTTCACTAAGATTTTTTTTGATTTTTCCTATTTTACTTTCAACTGCATTTATATTTTGTTCATTAACTTTAAAACCAATACCTATTAACAATTCTCTTAGCTTCAATGTTCATCACCATCCTTTTTGGGATGCTCTGCTGCATAACGTTGTATATCAGCCTCCATGTCGAGCAACGCATTGATTTTCAATAAATCAACCAAATTAACAAGACCTAATTTAAGTTCCGTCATTGTTACTTTCCCAGCTAATACCGGACGCCATATCAATGACTCTCTACTTAAATCAGGTCTTAATTTACCTGGTATTGTTATTTCTTCTTTATCCCAAGCTCCTGAAGGATTCCAGAAAGGTCGGGAAGATTCTCGAAAAAATCAGCATAATTTACCTCCAAGACGAAGTACATCAACTGAATCATTTCTTTTAATCGTCCTGCAAAAATATTATCCGAAATATTTTTTTCTAATTTTACAGGAGTTTCATCTGACGGCCTTTTGATAGAAATAAAGTCTTTGTTAATTATCCTATTGGCAAAGTTTACCAGGACTGGTCCCTTTAAATTTTTACCAACACCAGAAATAATTGCACCAATGTTGATATTTCTATCTAACACAGATTCTTCTTCAGTGTTAGACTCAATATCATCTTTCTTATCCACTGCTGTATCAAGTGAAGATGTCACAACAGCTTGTAAATCACCAAGAAGTTCCAAAGATTTCTGCGGCGGAAACGGTCGTACAAAATACACATTTTCACCAATCTCTTTTTCTTTTATTTCGACATTTGCTAATTCCATTAACTATGACCTCCTACAAGGAAAGCAGAATCAGGTACAGCCGCTAATAGTACCCATTGGCATTTCCCTTCACTAGCACTTTTGCCACGATTGACATTTGGCTTTTTCGTAATCCAAGCTTGATCACTCATCATCAACAATCTTCCAGACAGATCTTTGATTGCCAAAGGCATCAAGCCTGCACCAGCTTGGTTATCAACGTCATGGATAGCACTTAATTCATCATTGCTATCACTTGATTGCAACAAAGAAAGTGTAACCTTTTTGATGATGCTGCCAGGATCAATACTTCTAACGATTTCCTGATCACATCCAACAACAGCCGTTGTGCCATCGCCATCTGTTTCAATATTAATAAACGTATCTTCAGCAAAACCAGTCAACACAACCGGCCCAAAAATTACCATTACCTTCTTGGGATCATATGTTTTTACATTCGGCATATCTTACACCTCCGTTATGCACTCTTAATATTTTCATACGTTAAAGAACCTTTGATCTCCATCGCATGAATTGCACCAGCCAAACGAGCGGTGAACTGCACATCACGCAACACACGTTGAGCTTTTACATTGGCAGAAATATTTGCCGCTTTAGGCACAGATATCTTAAAGCCAAGAATAACATTATTATCATCGTCTAATTCGTTTTCGGCAATACCACCACGTTTTTGCCCAAGAACTAATACCGCATTAAGTGTACTTTCAACAAGGCCAATGCCGGAGTCTAAAAACGGCAACTTGTCTCTGTTGATCAACATACTAAATTCTTCCGTCTGAATCGTCTCTACTAGCCAGTCACGAAACCGAATAACGTCAATCCACTCCCCTGCAGCAACTTTGCCATTTTGAGTGATTGTAACATTACGGAATTTCTCAAATGTATTGCCATTTTTAGCTTTGATGGCATTGTATTCAGTTTCATTCAAATTATCTACAGTAATACTTGATAATTTTTTATTGGCCCAAGTTTCGCCACCAGGATCGATTGCAAAACAACGTGCAGCAATTCCAGCTTCAGGATACTCATTATCTTTTTCATGATACCACCAATGAGTTCTATAATAATTAGCTGCCTGTAATTTAGATCCAATATCATTGGTTATTTCCGCATTTTTCGCTCCAGGAGCAGTAACCGTAACACCATATAATTTAATATGAGCTTCTGTCCATTCTGCCATAGCTAAAACAGCATCTTCAGTACGATCCACATAACAAATACCGTAGAAGTCATTATCAGCATCACAAATCATTGCCATATTACTGCTCACATCAATATTTGTAGCGGGTTCCTGGCTACTCACTTCCAGTTTTCCATTTGGAACAACTACAAAGCTTGTTTTGGGATCGGTGGATTTAACAACAAGTTCATCCTCCATTACAGATGCCGCATAAAATTTAGGAGCAGTATCCAATTCATCAATCTTATTAGATAATTCCGTCATTACCTTGTCTACAGTATCAGACGATTGAGCTATGTAAATTGCTTTGATTTCAATCAAATTGCCATTGCCATCTAAACGTTGTACCGAAACACCATATTCTGCTCCTTCCACAACAGCCATCGGCATTTTTACCTTCACTGTATCACATTGGAACCGTCCTATTTTAACTACACTTGGACGAGGGGTCTGCGCAAATGCATCACTCGCCGCCTGATAAATAGCATCTGTTGATGTAAATCCCATATCCATCAACTCATCTACATCAGTAATAGTCAACACACGGCTCAAACTGTTTGCATGTGGACCAACAATCATCAAGGTGCTGAATCCAGCACTACTAATGCCTGTTGTATTTAAAGATATTTGGGCATTGATGATTCTATCAAGATTAGCCATATTATTCATTCTCCTTTTCAATATTTATATTTGCTTCAAAATGAATCCCTGAAGCAATCACATGATTGGTTCCCTTTTCAGTCAACCGCCCCTCAATAAACACCGTTTCAAACCAGCCAGGATTACAAATCGCATCTCGATCGTAAGAAACAGTTAAATCAATTGCAGCTTCTTCAACGTAACGACTACCATCAATTAAATCAGTAAGATCCATGACACTACCAATACTATTTACAGCAATGTTAGCTTCTTGGAATTTATCGACTATAGTTGGTAATGTTAAGTACCCATTTAAAAGCGAAAGAACCTCGACACTACCAGTGCCAAAGGCTCTTATGTTTAAAGTTGTTTCTACTAATCCCAAAATATGTACCTCTTCTTTTTCAGGTACCCATTTTTCACTATTGCCGATATTCTTCTCGCCCATTAAATCAATAAGAAGGTATCGTTCGTATTCAATTGCAATGTCTTGCTTCGATTGTATAACCGGCAATCCCTTATATAGATCACGTAAGCAATCTGCAAAAAAATCTATGACTCTTTCTCTGACATTAACTTCACTAATGAGATCTCACCTCCACTGCATACATTCTCCAATGACTTATAACACCACACTGGTATGCATCTGCAGCAACAATTTCATACTTCCGTCCGAGCCACTCGAATTGATCAGCCTGTATGCCAGTCCCCTGGTCGGCCATATATAATTCCGTATCAGAATAAACTTTTACAGCATGACTCCCACGCCTACCTTCTGGTAACGCATCCATTTCCGTAGCCTTTAACGGTTGCACAGATGCCTTTATAACAAAACTCTCCTGAGCAGGAAGAATAAATTTACCGTTACCCTGTAAAACCGGTTTTCCTTCATAACGATAAATCGTTAACGGCTTTCTAAAGCTACTCATCTGATCTATCTCCAATCTCATAACGAACCGACTGTCTCATGTGACCAGTATCAATAAGAGGTTTGCTACTTTTCTTTTTCCTAATAGTTGCTGGGCTATTTGGTGTAAACGGTCCGCTACCAATTTTGCGCTTAATCTCCCCTTCAATATATTGTCCGGTTCGTGCAAGCGCCTTACTAACGTCAGCGCCATTAATGATAGCCGTAACAGCTGACTCAGCACGTTCACCAATTTCATCAGATTTCTCGTCAAAAGTTGCCCTTATAAAACTACGTTCTGGAATAATAATTAACCGCCCCATACTTCTATGAGTACTACTAAAATTCGCTTTCGATTTTTTTGCAAATCTTCCATTATTTGCAAAACTACCATCTTTTTTTACCTTTCGGTAAACGGTAACCTCTCCTGGATGTTGAAATATCATTGCGCCGAATTCTTGAACTGCAGCAACAGTAACAAGATCTGCAGTTCCATCTTTCGTTTTACCCCCCTGAATGCCAGCCTTAATCTCCTTTTTAGACAATCCTCTCAATTCTTTGAGTAGATCCTTCCATCCGAGGTCAATATCCAACACGCCGCTCATATTAACCAAACCTCGTAACAATTGAAACTATACACATATCTCTTATACGTTTAAATTCCATGCCATAGGCAGTTTTATCTAAATTGTCAATATATGAACCAGTGCCAACTCCTGAAGAACTATAAGAACGTGCCAAATCTCCCTCTTTTTCAGAAACCAAACTACCTGCAGTAGCAGCCGAAGATCCTGCCCCATTCTCTGCGATAACATTGATGTACGCTAACCGATGAGCAACAAAATATGCTAAAGCCTGATCATATAGATCACCAAACCTTTCTTTATTCAACATCGGTTCACAGAGGTTACGCATTGCTATAATCATATCTTCTTTAGCATCTGCTAAATCAGGTGCTAACAAGCGAAATAATTCAACAAATTTGTGTTCTTCTGCATTCATGATTAGTTACTTTCATTTGCTTTAATCAACGCTATTTTTTCTTCTTTGGTCTTTGCGCCAGTTAAGTCAATACCATGTTCAGAAGCATAAGTCTCTAATTCAGATACCTTCATATCTTTAAAATCAACTTCTTCTGAGCCTTGGCCATTACCAGTTTCTTCACTAATAGTCGCAGCATCTTTGCAATTTTCCACTTTTTCTAATTCTTTATTAGCAATCATATCAATTACAACCGGATGAGCAGCATAAGTATCACTTACCTCAGCAAAGTATCCTGGAATAATTTTTTTATCCTCAACAACAATTAAACGTTTAGAAATATTTTTTAACAACATATTTTTACACTCCTTTCAGATATAAGAATAGCTCCCCTTAAAATTGGGGAGCTATTTAATTTAGATGCCTTCTGCCATGCAGATAGACAAAGGATAATATACCATAACACCGGCAGTGGAAGAATCACAAGGGATCACCATTTCCAAATTTTTCCTTTGAGGGGCAAGCTGCTCAAAAGGCAGAGGAATTTCCAAGGAAAGTGCGTTTTCATCATTTCTGTAGATGAACATAATATCTTTACCACCAGTCCCAGCACCAGATGCTTCATGGATAGACTTGATTGTTTGAATATAAGGATTTTTCTCCTGGAAGAAACTCAAAATAGTCTGCCCGCCAGAATCCGGCAAAAGCGTAGTTGCAATGATGTTATATTTATCAATCGGCAACAAAATAGTATCCGGAATTTCAACGCCTTTAGTTATATCAACAATCATAGAAACCGCATTATTCATATCACGAAGGATCTGTACTGGTGTTTTCTTATCCCAAGTAGTAGCAGAACCTTCACCATCTGCAGGCAAAACATACTTTGTAATATTTGGATGTTTAAAAATACCAAGAATGCCATGTTCTGCATCGCCCTGAAATGCAATTTTATTAACCAAAGCATCATTAGCTCTGCGAGCAGATTCTGCTTTGCGTGTTGTCAACGGTTTCCCAGTCATCTTCGCCCGGCGAATATCTTTTATAGAATAACCATAGGAAGTAGCAATATCAAACACTTTGACAATTGTGCGCTGGGCTTTAACATCTGCACGTGGCAGATCATCAGCATAGTTTGTAATAATCTTAGCCATGCCAACAGAATCGTAGCTATCAAAAGCAACAGTATCAGCGCCAGGATCTGCTTCACTGGTAACCGGGAAAATGCTCATTGCATTATTCGCAGGTGTTTTTACATCATATGTTTTGGCTTTTACTTTCTGAAGCTCCTGAGCAAAAAATACACTTTCTCCTGCATCTTCACGAAACAGCCCAGAAGTTTTACAAGCCATTAAATCTTGTTCATCATATCTCATTTCATTACTCATATACATATCCTCCTTTATTCGTTACGCACCAGCGGTAACAGTAACATTTGCATGTCCAATTTCAATTTCAGCAATACCAGCAGCAGCACTGCTAGTCAAAAAAACGCAAGATACGCCAACAGCTTCAATTCCACTTGCAACAGCCTCATCAGTAAAACCATTATCTGCAATTTTATAATTGGCAACCTTACCTGCAGTTACTGCTTTAGTAACCGGTACCCAAATACGACCACGAGTCATTACTCCTACGGAATAACCAACAGGATAGTATGGATCATCGGGTTCTTTGTGTTGATGAACAGTAATACCAATTACATCTTTTAGAGTACCTGTTCCTGCTTTTTTTATCTGCTTTTCTGGATTCGAAGCACGAATTACCGGCACCCCTGGATCAAGAGCTTCTTCTGCAGCAAAGCTATCAATTGTTTTATTACTCAAATCAGCAATCTGCCCAACAAGGGCTACATCCATTTCACCATATTTCAGTTGCATATTATTTTTCCTCCTTTTTGTTGGTCATACGATCAATCATATCTTGACGATGTTTTGCAGCAGGGGTTTGAGATTCCTGTCCGTCTAATTTTTGACGAGCCTTGTTAAGTTGTTGCCGTACTGCTTCGTCAGTATCATTTAAATCATTTTTGATACTGTCATAATAGGCATTGATGTAATCATCCGTCTTACCTTCAAAATCAACGCTATCTCCACGCAAAGCCTTAACAATAGCAATTTTTAAAGCTTTATTATCAAGACCGTCAGTTTTTTCTACCTGCGCTTTTTTAGCGCAAGCATCCAGCTCCGCACGTTCCTTAACTTCTGCCTTAGCTTTTCCAACAGCTTTTTCGATAGCAGCTTCTTTTTCAGCTGCAGCCGCATCAAGTTTGCCTTTCAGAGCATCCCTTTCAGCTTCTGCTGCATCAAGTTTTACTTTTTGATCTGCAGCATCTGTCTTTACCTTTTCCAACTCAGTCATAACCTGAGTAAATTTTGTTTCAGCAGCATCTGCTTTTACATTCGCAGCGTCACATTTATTTGTCAATGCAGTAATGTGATTAGCCACCGCCTGCTCAACTTCAAATTCGTTTGAATCAATTCTGATTTTTACCATGTTTTTATTTTCCTCACTTTCAAAACCGTCTAATACTTCGTTCCCATCCAAATTTAGCCGGGCCTTTCTTCCAGCTCTTGCACTTGGTACTACAGCCAAATGATTACACCTTATCAGATGTTGCACTGCATCATAAGGTTCACCATCTGGCGTCAAACCAGGAGTTTCTTCTAACTCTACGCTATATCCAACAGACAACTCTCTGAACCCTTTAGTTTCCTGTGGCGAGTGGATTATTATGTCACAAGCTACATCGGTATCATTTTTCCTATATGCTGGTGACATTATAGTTCCTATGGTTACTTTATGTGCAGTGTCTGCTGTTACCCTCCCACCTTTAGGATGTAATACTGTAATAGGTTTCCCTTTAAAGCTAACGAGAGCATCTTCAGCAAACACCTCATCCGGTGGTCTATATTCGCGCCTTACAGAACCGTCAGGTTGTAGATAAGTATAAATACCTGTCCTGGCCACAATCGGAGAATCAAGTAAAAACCCTTCAGGTGTCGTTACAGCACCGGCAACAAATTGCATACTGTCATATCGCTGCACTTTCCGCATTTTATCACCCCCTCTCATAAAAAATGGATATAAAAAAAGCACCTACAATTGTAAGTGCTTAGATTAACTATAATTTTTATTTTCCCTTTAACAAAAAGCCTGGTATCGTACCGTGCTTAACGCCATCACCTCGATATAATCTGGTATTATATATATCCTCATCCTTATCATTATATTCTGTGATCGTAACTACATCAGCAGATTCCTTATCACATGGCATATTTGTTTTACCGTCATAAAAACGAGCAATGCTATATGTACCACCATGCGGAGTTTTATGTATTCGCCTTTCTTCAAACTTCCCAACTTCAATCATCTTTCAGCAGCTCCTTCAAAATACCATACCGATTAGGATAATATTTAGCAAACTCTTTATTACCATAAGTATAATATATCATTATACTTTCAGCAAAATCTTCTGCCGGTCCATTTCTAGCGTACTCAGTAACAGGCAATCCATGTATACTAGTATCTGCTTTAACAGCTTTTAACCATTTTTCTTTCAAAGAAATATTACCATAGAAAATATCTAATAGATGTCCACCTTCGTGCAGCAAAATTTCTCGAACTCTACTATCAGACAAAACCAATCCATTATTACGCCAAAAGGTAACAACATATTCTTCTGCCGTTGCATATGCTCGAGTAAAATCCGGATAAAGTTCAACCCATTTTTTATCTGCAGGACAATATACATCCAAAATTCTGACTTGTTTTATTCTTTCTTTTAAAATTTCGGGTAAACTTACAATATACGGTAATAACTTATCCTTAGTTAAATTTTGCAGATTTTTATCTAAATCCGTTGGCACGATAAATTTTATACCTGTATCAGCATCTAAATCAATTATAGATTTTCTTACTCGATCTATTTCAGGAACATCATCAAATTTATTAAAGAACCTAAATTCCTTAACTTCATAAGGACTTAATTCAAGACGTTTATTCGCTTTAACTTCTCCAATCGGTGTTACAACAGCAGCATTCCAATTATTTAAATCAATAATTGGAATGGCAATGCACCGACATCTATAATCCATTCCTGGATGTAGCTTTGGAGCCGGATAAATTTTTCTACCATTGATTTCTCCAACTTTACTATCATGCCAAAAAAAAAGATCCCCATTAAGTTCTGCATGAGATACACGTACACGTTCATCTTCTGAAGTACGCCATTCATAACAATAAATCCCAGCTTCTTCTTGCCTTCTTTTTGTCGTAACAGCATTCAAATTTCCAATTTCGTTACGAGCAATGAACTTTGCACGATTATCCGTTATATTATAAAGATTTTTTACTTCTTTTTGTACATCCTTATACAAAGACCCTCGTTGAACAGCATTGCTGATTATAGTCGCTAATTTATCTGTATAAGTGCTGACAATACTGTTTACATGTTGAGATTGCTGAGAATACCATTCAGATGTTGCAGATTCAAGTAATCCTGTATCATTTATAAATACATCTACCTGCAGGCAGCTTCTAAAACTGCGGCGTAAATTATCTTTCGCAGTATTATCTACACCTTTCATGACCCGTTTAATACCAGATATAACTTCGTCCTTTACGCCACTAACTTCAAGTTCTTCTAACACTTTGCCTGATATACGTTCACTATCAGTAGAATCATACCTTAATACATCTTTCAATGTTTCAATATTTTCTAAAGATAATTTATTCAACATTCTGACCATGGCTCTCAGCAAACGATAATATTCACGCTCTGAACTTTCGGGATATAAAATTTTAACTGTCGGTTGCAGAAATCTAATTTGATTATTCTGTTTCATCATCATCATCACTCAAATTCAACAGACTACCCTTAATCGGCAAATCATATTTTTCTGCTAAATATGGCCGTACTTCGCTTGAATCGAGCAGCTGAGCTTCCATCAAAGAATTAATCGTATCTATTTCAGCTTTTACGCACTCGGCATTTAATTTATTTGTTTCTGCGATCTCTTTTTCAGTTGGTATCCATAGTGGATTAAATTTAATAGTCCAGTTTTCAAGTTCCCTTCCACCAGTTGGTCCGTCCTTACACAGTTGAACTGTTTTTATTAACTTTTCCAGTTGAGGTTTTAACTGGCGCCTTTGAACTTTACCAACGACATCATTGTAGTAATTTTCTAAATCTCCACGGCCTGTACTATTTAACCCAGCTGGCGCACGTCCAAACAACACTGTAAAAGGAATACCCGTCATTGCACAAATATACTGTCCAAAGTTGTCCAAGACATCTGGAATTCCTGACATCGGTACATTAAAAACCTGATATTCATCATCCGTAGATAAAGCAATAGTATTTAAAATATTACGTGCCATATCAATTAAATCCAAACGCCGCTGCACCTCTTCTTCACCATGCGGAGTAGCTAATTTAGATCCTAATTCGTTTAGTTTTGTAAGAGATGTGCTCATGCGTTCGAGTGCATGTAATGCTGTCGCCTGAGCTGTATCACATCTATATATTCCTTTTATAAGACCTTCAAGACAACTCATACCGCAACCATTACGACTAATCCGCAAATTTTTCGGCAACAAGTCACCATCAAATATTAACAATCGACTGTGATGGATATAAAGAGGTCTACCACTCAATGGCGGCGTTATCTGATACCATTCTGGTTTGCCAAACTGCTTATCAGTTGGATCATCATTAATCAAATACCCACTAAAATCCTCAATAATGCTTTGCGCATCATATACTTCCATTGATTTTATTGATCTAAGACGAGCCCAATTTACCGGTTCCTCTTCAGTCCCGCCGTCATCCATAATCATAAAAATACAACTACGGCCAAAGTGACGAGCCCATGTTAAAGCTTCTGCCAAAATAGATTCAGCAAGCCTTTCATCAAGATATTGAATGATAAGGTTATCTTTGTCTCCCTCAATTTTATAACCATTTTTCAAGGCAGCTTCTGCTGGCAAACTCGATATTCTCTGAGCCAACCTGTTTGACCAAATACCTTCTAAAAATTGGTAGGTTAAAGGTTCTTCCAAAAAGAAACTATTATCTCTAGTATATTGCCGCGCACCTCGGCTAATAAAAGTATTAAAAAATCCATCTGTTCTATCAACAGACTTCTTTTTACTATTGTTTTTGACCATTAGCTTGTTAAACCTCCCCACGGACTAATGCTCTGCAATTTATTAAAAGCATCGCTAGATGCATCAACCATGTCATCATGTGCGGACTCCGGAAACGCTTCCAGTTCCGAAAAATACATTTCGTTCCAGTCAGCTGCAAGAACCAATACGTTACCAGCCTGCCATTGAGCTGAAAATGGCTCTGAACGTGTAATCTTATTGCCGCTTGGCCGAACAGTATCAACAGCAAATCCTGTAAAATGCTTAATATAACTTTCGGCTTGTTCTTTGCCAGCTTGCCCTGGATCTTGTGGCACCGTAATATATACAAAACCTAATTTGGCACGGTCAATAACCCCTGTATTCCTTGTTATATTGCGTACTCCGGCAGCTGCTAACTGAACACGTTTTACATCGGCCACAATATAAAGCCCATTATCTGTTTTACCCATTAATACCCCCGCCGTTGCATCAGGATCAGGATTAATTGGTGACGGAAGCGTAGCAGCTAAATCCCATGATCGCACCCAAGCAATGACATTGCTCGGTATAGCATCAACAATCTGAACAGAAGAACGTTTGAAATACAGGCCAGCCGCCGGCCGTATCTTCCAATTTCCATGCTCCAGCCTTTCGCGCTCTACGGCTCCAAGAGCTCTAAGATTACCCAAATAGCCTGGATCTTTTTCCATCAAAATTTTATTGTCTGTCAGTTTACTTGCAATAAAAGTGAAACTCTTGACCTGTTCTCTGATAATCTCAGGGGAATGAGCCATAACAGCCTCCGGTGTATCCCCCCAAATGATTTCATCGCCCAACCTAGTAAAATAGCGAATCACTCCGCTTCTCTCTGGGATTGGATAACCAGTATCGGCATCCCAATACCATTGAATAAACGGAGCTACCCAACTATCAGCATCAGGATTGGTCGTTCCACGGATGTATGGTTTCACTCCACATGTAGAACGATTCCGTGATAACATGTACCAAAATTGGCCTGATGTAAAATGTGTAATTTCATCAAACCCAATCAAAGGAATCTGAGCACCTTGATATGCAAATTTATCCCGTTCAAGTTGCAAGTGAGCGAAAGATATTTTTGATCCAGATTTAAATCTAAATCTAGGTTGTGGATTTTCTACAGGTATGCCGCCAATCGGAACATATAACCCTTTTGCTGTATCCCATAAACCGCCTTCATTTTTTATCTGATTGCTATTTCTACGAAATATAGTTGCACCAAATCCACCGTTATTTGTATGTCTAAGTGATTCTAACAACAAAGCATATGTTTTCCCTCCACCGGCAGCACCTCCATAGAAAGCAATATCAGCTGGGGTTGATAAAAACAGTTCTTGTGGCCCTACTTGTGGTCTAATAATTTTAGGTGCTTCATTAATCATTTTTCACACCACCATTATTATCGCCTCTACCATTATCCGGTAAATAAAAAACAACCGAAGGACCTTCACTTCCATTCGATTGCTGTCCATTTGAATCATCACGTTTTACACGCTCTAACTCTAAACGCTTATTATCATATTCCTTACGGTGTTTATCCATAGGATTCATTTCAAAATACTTGGCCAAAAAAGCAAGCGCCTTATTCCGGTTTGAAAGTTTAAGTGAAATCCCAAATTTATCATTCTTTATACTTTCAATAACTCCACCATCCAATTTATCAAGGCTTTTTATATTAACGCATTCACCAGAGCCAGATAATTCGATAAAATCAGTAATATCAGCAAATGCAATTTGCATATACTTTTCAAGCACATCTTCTGACGATAAAAACATCGCTTCATTACGAATTTTCTTTAATCTTTCAATTTCTAGTTTCACTCTATGTCTGTTTAATATCTTATATCCAAGTTGACGTGCATAACGTTCTTGGACGTCATAGCCAGCTCGTAAACATGATATTTTAGCATTATGCGTTTCCAAATATGCCAAAATAAAAAGTCGTTCTCTATCATTCAGTTCTTCGTTATTTTCAACATCTTCAATGATTTTTTTAGCGACATTTTTTCTCTTCGGAGTACTCCGAATATTCGATTGGAGTACTCCATTAATTTTTTTATCCCAACTATCTTTGCATTTCCACCCAGAAACACTCTTTTCAGGTACGCCCAGCCGTGATGCGATTTCCCTCAATGTAATAAGGCCATTACTCTCTTTATATATTTCATATGCCCGATCACGTTCAGGACTTCTCGCTTTAGGCATCAACCGCCACCTTCCTTTTTCTATATGTATAACAAAAGCACTCATTTTACTATGAGTGCTTTTGTATTAATCTTAAATTTTATTCCTCTATAGGCCCTAACTTCCCATAAAGTCGTTGATACTCTCGAGCAGCCTCCAAACTTGGAGGTATATGACGTTTACGTTTCTTTATTTTCGGCGGTCTTCCATCCTTTGAAGCAATTATTTCTGTTTCTTCTACTTCATAACCAGTAGCACGCCGCCACAAAGCCCTCCGTAAAGCATCATTTTTGCAAACATTCGTTTCTTTTTCCATTGTTTTCTCACCCCAGTTAGATTATAATTATTAGTTGAGATAGCAGCTGCGAAACTGTGGCCACAGACTTAGTGCTATCTCCCTACGCTGGGAGAGGTTTTCCAGCCTAAGAGTCAGGCGCTCCAACGCCTGGCTCTTTTTTTCATTGGCTGACTTACCCCCCCAATTAGCAAATGTGCTTATTGAGAGGATAAGTGAAAATCACTTATTTACTTTTACTGCTTTGTTCCCGGTCATTTCTTCGTAACGCCTAATAATCACGTCACAGTATCTTGGATCAAGCTCCATCGTATAGCATTTTCTGCCGATCTGCTCAGCAGCCATCATCGTGCTTCCGCTGCCGCCGAACAAATCTATTACCGACTGTCCTTCAAGGCTAGAATTGGCGATAAATTTAGCGCACAAGGCTAACGGCTTCATTGTTGGATGTTCTCCGTTCCGGGCCGGTTTCTCGACATGGACTACGGTAGCAGCATCCTCAGTATCGACAACAATATATTCCGGTACCTTTAATACTACCTGACCGATACCAAAGTTAAATGTTACCAGCTTCTTGCCATCGGCATCTTCAGTAACTGTCACCGGAAACAGCGAAGGGATAACGGTGCTCTGTCTCCGTCCGCCGTAAAAATTATGGCCAGCATCAGGCTTCCATCCGTATAAAATAGGTTCATGCTGCCATTGATAGTCTTGGCGCCCCAGTGTGAACTGATTTTTTGCCCAAATAAGGCATTGCCTTAACGACCAACCAGCCTTTGTCATTGCGCCTCGGAAATCACTCCCGGCGCTATCGGCATGACAAACATAAATCGCACCGCCAGGCGCTGTGACTTTCAATAAGTTCTTCATGACTGCCAGCAAGAACTCGTTGAATTCTTCTGTCGGCATATTATCGTTTTGGATTTTTAGTTTTTCATCGGTCCCGCCTTGGTAATCTACATTATACGGCGGGTCTGTAAATACCATGTCAGCAAGTCCGCCGTCCATAAGCTTCAGCACGTCAACTTCGCTTGTACTGTCCCCGCACATTAATCGATGCTGACCAAGCTGGTAAATGTCGCCAAGCTTACTCTGCGTAGCAACAATTTCATCTAAAGCAGAATCGACATCAAAATCATCTTCCTTGATGTCCTGTTTAGCATATTCAGCCAGCATCTCTGCAACTGATTTATCAGAATAACCTAACAGCCCTGTGTCATAATCCATACTGTCCAGGTCAACAACCAATTGCATTAGCTCATCATGATCAATCTCCGAAAGCTCTGCAATGCGGTTATCAGCAATCATGTCCGCCCATTCCTCGGCATCATTTTTATAATCCTGCAGATCCACCGGCACATTTTCGCAACCAAGTAATTGAGCCGCAGCTAATCTGCCATGACCACGAATCACAAAACCACTTCGCTTTGAAACAGTAATTGGTACCCGCCACCCATGAGCTTCTATTATCTTTGCTAAAAGCTTCAATTGCTTTTCCGGATGCGTATTCGGATTTCTGGGATTGGCTACAACTTCAGCTATACTTTTAAGCTCGTCATAGGCACAATGTATTGCAATCTCTTTCATTTCTTATCTCCTAAAAAATCGACAATTATGACATATAAAAAGCCGGAACGGATTCACTCTTTTGTGGTCCGCCCGGCTTTTTTACTTTTTATAAAATTTTACACTATTATTTTACCACAGTGTAAAAGATAAAAAGTCCGGGACTAATTGTGAAATTATTGTGAACTCACTTCTTTACTTCTCGTATTTAAAGTCAATCAATTTTATTGGGAGCTCCAATACTCCTTCATGGAATGCAACAGCTGCTGTATCAGCCAAAAATTTGTCTAATAGTTCAAAATACGTTGTCCTTCCGATACCCAGCAGACCAGCAGTTACATCTGGCGACTCCCCTTTAAAATACCGCCGCATAACTATTTCCTGTGTCTTTTGATGCCGATCATCGTCATTTTGTTGGTAATGATATATTATTGTATCCATCACCTTCAACCAGCGTTCAGGATAATCTATGGTCACTATAAATCCATGTTCATTGGTTATCTCTACTTTCAAAACTTCTTCTGCATTTCTAATAGCAGCATTACCAGTAGGATCAGGCTGCGAGTAACCGATATTACCAGTATAAGAACCTCGGTCCAGCCGTTCTAGTTTTGTTCTCCACACAGCCTGTTCGATAGAATTTCTTTGCCTATATTTTTTATTTATTATATTCAGGGTCTTCCGGCTGATAATGCTCATATATATTTTCCCTCCGAAAACATGTATTGACCTTAGACATGTTCCCATCTCTACATCCCAAACTATCAATTTACTTAATTACTCTTCCATCCAAAATAACAGCCATAATTTCAAATGATTCTTTTGTCTTAGAATTAATCATAGTTTCAACTTTATTCATAGCGTCAATAGGATCAACAGCATAAACAGTTTCAGAGTGTTGCCGTAACTCTGGATCATTAGAATATTGATAAACAACTTTATACTCTAAAGTCACATCTTCACGCTCCTTTCTTTTAATTAATCATCGATGTTTTCTTGTGCGCCCAATAGCTCTACTAATATCTATAGCAAGGTCCCTTTCTTTTTGTTCGTACCTTCGCCTTTCAAATTTAATCTTTTCAGCAGCAGCCTTATAAGATTTATATTTATCACATTTATCCCAACAAGCAGCACGACGTTCATTACAATTTTTACAAGGTCCATCTATTTTAGCCATGCTGCACCTCCATTATTTATTACTTAAATCATATATGACTCCTAAATATGAATATGCATCGCCTGTCATATCAATCAAGAATTCATACCCATACACCCTATAAATTTTACATATATCGTTTGTTACTCTTTCCATAGAATATTTTGTTTCTAAGCTTAGCTCATCAGCCTTTTCATATATGGATTCCGCTATTGCTGGAGAACAATCAAGACAGTTTCCAATACGACAAATAATTTCAACGTCCTTAGTTCTGTAATCATTACATTCGTCAAAATTAACCCACTGCCGGTGATTACCGCCATTGACTGGCTCATTTTTTTCGTGCCGATCGCAGTTAGTGTTAGTACAGTATTTCTCTATAAATTTGTTACTTCGTATGCAGTAGGCTTTGTCATTCATTATTTGTCACCTTTTAAAAATACCCAGCCAGTAACACCCAAAAACAATAAAATTGTCAGTACCAATCCAAAATAAAGCGGTGCTAAAACAATCCACCAAGACCACGTTATAACACCAAGCAACTTTAATACTATGAATATTAATCCTAAAACAGACAAAAACGACATAATGAAATTTCTCCTTTCACTACCTCCGACCAAATTGCGAAATAAATTAATAGTGCTAAATTCTCTCCTACTTCAATCATTCTTTGTATGCTCCTCCATCTTTTCGATTTCTTTTATCCACTGCGGAAGAATCTCTCCCCTATATATGTACCAATCTTCTGACCCTGGCCAATCTTCCACAAAATAACGTGCTTCTACTGGCAGTGTTTTTACGAATTCTCCCGCTGCAACCAAATTACGTAAATGTTTTCCTGGAATTATTATGCGTAGCCTATAAGCTGTTCGGCTATAATTAAGCCCATGGCTTGTTGCCCACGTCTGTTTTAATGGATCAGAATTTACTGTTAGCCACTGGCATTTTTTAATCATTCTAATTCCACGCTTTGTATCTACAGGACACATTCCAAGCGTAAGCCCCTGTCGCTTAATACTTTCAACATCCATAGCCGCACAAAAATGAAATAATTCTCTGCTCCTACTCATATCCTCAACACCTTTCAATCATTACATATAGCTTGGCCGCAGTATTTGCAATAATGAGCATCATCATCTACCTCACATCCGCATACAGGACATGCCCAGCCTTTAGGTATTTGTTGTGGGAAAGGACAGTTTGGTATAAAATGCTCTTCGACTACCAAATTTACTTCTTGTGGTAGTTGCTTTTGAGCAGCTGTCAATAAAGTTATATAAGCATCTCTTTTCTTATTCATGGGCATTTTCCAGATGATTGGTTTTAATAAAGCTATTGATCTTTCTAACTTTAGTATGTTCATTCGGGTTCACCGTCCATTTTTGCGCCGCAGTTCGGGCAGTAATTTTTGACACCACAAATAATTTCTAAAACATGATGGCACTCGGAACACTCAACATGCCATGCTTTTGGATTAATCCAATGACCATGCTTACGTTCTTCTACTGTAGGGGCTTGTTCAACAAAGTGCACAGCACTTTCATACCCCATTCTTATTCCCTCAAAAAATCCAGTTTTATCTGCTAATTCTTCTATGTTTTTTTGTAATTTTGATTTTAAAGCTTCCCTAGCTATCAATTCCATAATCTATTCACCCAACCCTATACACATAGTCAATTATGTTATCCAGTGTTTGACGCAAATACACCCTAGCGGTGATATCATCAACACCATTGTCTTTACCAGTGCTGATTATAAAGTTTAAAATACATTCAAGCATTTTGATTTGTGAAATACTGGCAGATTTATTACAAACATCGCAACCATCTTCACCGTCAATTTTTATGGGGTAACACAAAATATAATCTTCGCCGCTATCCTTTAAAAGTTTCACAATCTGTTCCATTTTTTCGTTAGTCATTTTTCTTCACCGTCCCGTCTGTTCCATACTGCTACAGCTTCTTCTTCTGTTGGCTGAAATCTCCCAACAGTTGCGTCACATTCTAGATTTGTACAGATCACATAATAATAAGGATTAATTGGCGTTCTTTCCATCTTAGCTTTGCTACCGCAGAACGGACAAGGTTTTAATTTAGTCATTTTGGCACTCCTTCAATTTTTGTCTGTGGTAACAACTTAAATGTCTTACTAACAAAACCATCACTATACCTAATAAATACCTCGCATCGTTTTGTTGCAAAATGCAGTTCTTCTACCTCTCTGATGATATAGGAGCCGCAAGTATCATCGCAGTCTGATTCGCAGTAAGCTTCGTCATAATCATATATTTTCGCATAAATAGGTTTACTAATATCAATCATCTACTCCACCGCCTTAGTCGCAGACATATTTTTTATTAACATACGCTTTAATATCTGCAGGATCAAATGCTCTGTCACATTTTGGGCAGCAAGGCAACATAGCATTATTACCCCGGCCCATATTCTTTTCCATTTCTTTAAGTGCTACTCTGTATGGTTTATAGCTGTGGGCTATTTTCCAAAACCGTCTAGCACTTTCCATGTATCTACCCCATTCACGGTTTTGCCGTTCTTCAAAAATTGCGACCATGAGCATTGCTGCAAACGGATCTATAACTGCACCGCATCGGTCGCAAAATATGAGATGACTTTCTTCATCTATGCAAAGTTGTGGTTTGACATAATCAACACCATATTTATTATTTTCATAACACTTGCAGGCCGAAAAAAACTTCTTTTTTGATACCATACCTACAAGACTTCTAATTTTCTCCACTACTCCACCGCCTTAAACTTCTCTAAAATCAATATCAGGGTAACGATATAGCAGCATCTTCTTTTTGATCAGATACACCTGCGTCCGCATCCCTTTTGTATCGACGTAATAAACGTGACCGCCAGCTTCCGTCACCTTAAAATCAGCTCGATAAATAATCGGCCTTATCTTTTTACCTGCAACCTCATAAGCAGGCTGTAAAACAAATTCAGGCTGTAATTCAATGCTTTTTACTGCACCGGTACGCTGCTGCCAAAGTAGGTCCTCATAATATTTTGCTTCTTTCCTGCTATCAAAGCGAATCCCGTCAACCTCAGTTATTGCATTACCATATTTCAGCACAGGTACAGCCCCGGGTAAATTCGCCGGCGCCGTTACGCTGTCCGAACGAATTTTACTTACAAGGTGTGCCGGCAGTTCATTCCACGTCGTCATTTATTACTACCGCCGATAACATAATTTCTAGAGCTTTCTTCTCTCTCCGATACCGAGCCACTTTCCCGCCGAGCTGACTATTCTTCCGATGCAGATGTTTGAGTTCAGTCAGTATCTGCATAAGTACTGGCTTTAATACCGGTATATATTTATCCTCTGGCTCATCCTCAATCATTGCAATCATTGCTTTTATATCTAACATTTTCATAGTTTACCACTCCAAACTTATATTAATCAGTAACTCTGTCACTATTTCCAACTCCTTATATTTAAAAGGCCGCCCCCTACGGGCTAATCACCTCCGCAGGGGTATACTTCCCTTTATGCTTGTATATAGTTAGTATGCGAGGCCGTTTTAACTTATCGCCAGATCTGCCACTCTACAAAAACCTCAGCTAAAGCACAACCGAGCTGCCATAGGAAACCTGCAGCAAAGATAAATAATAATGTGTATACTGTTTCACGCTTAGTCATTGTGCTTCAGTCCCTTCATGACTTATACTAATATCTTCCAAAAATCTCAAATTCTTGAAGTTTTTAATTATCTCCCGCGCCTTCACGGCCCGCAGATCATCGGACCACATCAAGCAGCTCGGGCAAATATGCACCTCAAAATATCGACCTCTGGTTACATGACTACCCGCCGTTGTATCCTTATGGCATATATCGCAATTCATAATCTCACCTCAAAACAGTTCTGACTTAAAGCCTTAACGTCGATAATCTCCGTCATCAACGCCAGCAGCTTATCTTCTGTCGGCACTTTTTTAAACTCTGTGTAAGCAGCTTCTACCTCAGCCAGTTCTTCTTTGATTTTTGCAATCTGTTCTTCCGGCGTTGCGTCCCTGAATTTATAACATGGTGTTGTTGCTTTAATTTTCATTATTTCATCTCCTTCATTGCCGCAAAGAATGTGATTGCCGCCATATACTCATCGTAATATTGCTCGTTAGGATTATTACCTTCACGTCCGTATACACTCTCTACACGAGTTTTAAATTCGTCTAGCGTACCACCTTTGAAGCCATTCCAACATCCGCATAGAACATTGTCGTTATCTACGCAATAAGTAGTTATTCCTCGGCGACTACCAACTCTAACAACTTGATAATATGTTTTGTCGAGGTCTGCACTGCTGAGGTCTGCACTGCTGAGGTCTGCACTGCGGAGGTCTGCACCGCTGAGGTTTGCACTGCTGAGGTCTGCACTGCTGAGGTCTGCACTGCGGAGGTTTGCACGTTCCCCTCCTTCTTCGTTTCGCAACCATCTGCCGTGACTTTCTATAATCTCCTGTAATTTTTCTGCACTTATTTTCATAGTTACCGCTCCTTTAAACTTTAGCTAATTCACCTTGACGACGGGTTGACCGTTTTGGTATTACATCAGGCACTAACGGATGATATTTATAACACCGCTCCCGATCAGCAACCACATAAGTAAATCCACTTTCTTTGTCTACTCTCAAAAACGGTTGATGTCCGCTGTATGGGCAATCAACAGTATTAATACATTCAGCGCATTTTCGTTCAACGTCTGCGATAAAGCTGATATCGTTGTAATTACGCTTTATAAAGCTATCGTCGGCATCAGAGAAAATCCTCTTTGCTGCAGCTCTAACTTTCCCGCTCATTGGCTGTCGTAGTTCGCCAAATGTTTTGCCGGCAGCAAGATCAGCAAACAACTTTTTAACAAACTCATTTGCCGCTTTAGAATTACGCTCAATAGCTTTCTTTTCTGCGCCAATTTTATTCTGCCGGACTATAGACAGCGCTGTATTGATGTCGAACCACGTTGCCCAGCGCGTATTGTTATTAGCTACCCACTCAACAGCTTCCGCCCAATCATTGACCTGTGTATACTTGTATTGTTCCAACGTTTTTGCCATAAAGTTTTCCCGCTGCACATCATTCATCGGTGGTGGAGTTAAGCCAGCTGCTCGCCATACCACAAACGCAGCCTCTATATCGCCTATATCAAGCATTCAAATCACCTCACCATGCCCATTCTTTTTTCTGCTCTGTAACACGTATCTCATCTTCCCAACGCCTGTCTTGCAAGAATGTTTCAGGGTATGGAATATAAGCCCCGTTGTTCTCTTTCCAACGGCTTGTCTGTTTATACCGCTCAACAGCAGCTATGATTTTTTCGTACAGCTCCACACAAGGATCAACAAGCTTGTTCCACTCGATTTTAGCTACAGGCTTTTTCACTTTCACCGGGTATGCTTCCCAAAATCGGGCAAAATATTCTTCCCGCTCACAATCAGGCGCTTCTTGTTTCTTTTCGTTTTGTTTATTATTAATAATATTATTTATATATACTTTCTTCTCCGCGCGAGATTGTGTTACAGGTTGTGTATCAGTTTGTGTTACAAGTTGTGTTACAGGTTGCGTATCAGTTTGTGTTCGGTATACGATACACAAATCAAATATCTGATAAAAACCTGATCGACTACCTTTGCCGCCCTGGTATGAAATCAGCCCCATCTGAATTAGAGTATTCCTATGCCTACTTAATTCAGTCCGAGAAATTCCACACACCGATTGCAGCATCGTGCTGGACACGGTAAACTCTTTTTGCCAGCCGCCTAAATTGTTAAAGTGCAATAATGCCATATACAAATCAGCAGCTCGGCTATTAAGTTGGTTGAGTAACCGCCAGCTCCAAAACGCATTCATCTGTGCAACGTAGTTCATAATAATCCTTTCAGTCATCTAAATAATTTCTTCCGATAATCTTCATAAATTCTTCTCTGCTGTGAGTTTCTTCAAACTTACGTTGACATAACTTCTTCAGCAGTAAATCAATAACTCTGCGCTGATGCGGACCATTATTACCCCTGTGATGATCAGCGCAGAGCCAAACTTTAAATCCGTGCTTCTCACTTATCCTTCGCAGTGAACCGAAGTATATATGGTGTTCCTCAATTCCAGTTGTCCTGCTGCATAGATAACAATATTTTCCTGTCTGCATGATACTCTTAGCCATTTTATTTGCCCCATTCTGCAAGCATAAGCGCCCTATCAGCATCGGAAATAAGGTTTATACCAATTTCCTTTGCATCATTAATCGTTCCATCTAACAACCTACTAAATTCAAGCGTGTTATAAGTACTACTGCCAAAATAACATTGTAGCTGCTTACCAGTCTGCCCATTGACAGTAACTTCGCCAAGATCCTTAACAGTACGCCATTGAGCTTTAAATCGCTCTGCAGCATTAGCTTTTGCAATTATATGCGTAAATACTCCATATCTACCCAACATTTCAAGATATAGCGCATCTTTATTTGTCCGTAGTTTAGCCGCCATTTCCTGTAACAAAAACCATAATGCCGCATTTGCATCAAGGCTACGTTGTTTTCTAACGATTTTTAATTCAAACTGCAATGGTTTTCCATCGTCAGCCTTTTTCTTTAATTCTGCGACCTCTTCCGCCTCTGATGATGAAAGTGGAATCACAACACTTGCCCCCTGCCATGTCTGAATCAGCTGAAGGTCTTGTAACGTAGTTTTCATTTTGCTGCTACCTTCTGACATTTCATACAGAGCGGCCTACCAAATTTCTGTACGCTATAATCATGTACTTTTTGGCTAATTTCAACCGTACATTCCTGACACATCAAAAATTGTGGTCCTGTATTTTCGTCAGGAAACGCAGGCTTAGTTTGGTTTATAGGTGTAGGCGGTTCTGCTTTATTTGATGTTTTAGTGATTGATGGTTCAACAGATTGCTGTTCTTCTCGAACGCTATATTTACCATCGCAAAACCCCCTGTACACATCTGCTGCAACGCCAATGTTTTTCATAGCGTTACCAAGTGCGTCAGTAAGACACATCTTAAAGGCTTCATCATTTGCTGTAAGTCCAGTTTTGTATTTTTGAACAATGAAGTCGCCTCCACAACCAATGATAGGCTCGCTCCAACTATCACCGTTTTTGATAAACAAAGCTACCGTCATATACAGTAATATTTGCTTATCCTCTAATGGATATATAGTCTTATCTAAAATTTCAAATTTCCACCCAATACCACACAAACCAAACTGAGCAGTAATGGCTTCAATCTTCCATTGTGGGTTTATATCACTTTTTCCCCTTAGATTACCTGCTTGGATTGTTTTCAAAGCATCTGTAGGCGGGGTTGCTAAGTTTGTATATATATCAATCATGTCCTCAACCTCACTTTATCTGCACATTCTGATGCTCTACTACCTGTGCCCCATCAATTTTACTGCCAGCTTTGATCGCAGCCTTGATAGCCGCTTTGTCAGGTGATGTTGATGTAACAACTCTCAAAAATTCTGTCGGCAGCTTCTCCTTATCGGTAATTTCCACAGTCTCACTTTTTTTGTAGCTGACTGCGCCTTTGGGAGTCTCAAATTTTTCACCCTTTAAAGCGTAGGCTACATAACCTTTTAACCACTCCGCCTTATTTTTTAAGGTGGCTTTTCTTTCCGTCAGCCTTTTAATTTCTTCCTCAATGGCTGCTGTTTCTGCCATTTTGTTTTTGTAAACCACAAGGCAGCCTTCAATCTTTTCTACTCTATCCATCTTCAACTGATCTATATCCTCGGCAGTCAATATTTCACCTGTTTCAGTATCTACCATTCTTTCAGTATCAAGTTCTAGCAACCGCTCTAATTGTTGATTAATTTCATAAAGTTTCATATTTACACGCCCCAATCTTCAATTTTATTTTCAATCGTATTTGCGCTATTTTTAATCCATTTCAGCAAAACATTTACTTTAGCTTCGCTTCCGTCCAAATCATCTGTGTTATTCAGATTTTCCTGCATTGCATCTAATTCATATCTAATCGAATATACTAAATCATCAAATTTATCCATGCTTGCAATCCTCCAATTCTTTTGCTAAAATGAAGGTGGACGCTAAACCTAGTAAAATTTACATGTCCACCCTGAGCTATCGAAGCTGCAACTTCGGTAGCTCTTTTTCTTTTGCAATACAAATAATCTTCAGTAGGAACGTATTTAGACAAGACGATAACCGGAACTCCATTTTTATCACAAATATGATCACCTTCGCCAATAGGCAAGCAATGAACACAATATTGACACCTCAGCTCCACATCTTCACAATCGCATCGTTCTCCTGCGTCTAAATTCGCCCCACACTTAGGACAAGTCTTATAAGTCATACTTCATTGCTCCTTTTTCTAAAATAATGATTATAGAAAACAGTGAAACGATATGCTATAATAAAACTTGGGCAGAAACATATCGTTTCTATGTTTTTTCACTTTATAGGCGCTGCGTCCCTAACACGGCGTCTATTTTTTTATACTTAACGGTATTAAAAGATGGTCTCCTGGTTGTAAAAGACGACCAGCTTTAAACAAATTCTGGTTGCGATCATCTTGGCAAATCTGCCACATAAATTCTCTTATATCCTTGATATGTTCCGGCGCATAATGGTTAGCAATAGACCAAAGAGTGTCTCCATGATGCACAGTATAAGAAACTACTTCTACCTGCGCTTCAGGCTGGACAGCATCAACAGAATTGGCAATGCTTAAAGCCACCAAAATAACACCAATCAAAGCAATAAGGTATTTCATTACAGTTCACCTCCATATCTAGATTTAACTCTTGCCAAAACCTTATTTTTAGATTTTTGCTTTCTATATTTTCTATTTGGCCGGCGATAACACAAACGATCATCGATACATACAGGCTTATTATTGACATAATGCCAATCAGATATAGCCTTTCCGCATCTGGCACATCGTTGTTTTATATCTCTGGCCATACAACTACCTCCTACGTTTTTTGCTCTTTTTCTGCATCTTTTTTAAACATTCAAAACTGCAGAAACGGTAAATCTTCTTCTCTTCTGCGTTCCATACTTTCAGTTCGGTAACTGGTTCAATAGCTGCAGAACATACATCACAGTAATTTTTCAACGCAACCTCCTTCTTGCAAAGATCGCATAATGTGCTATAATTGACTTGACCTTAGACATAATTGTCTACTAACCCCTAGAAACCGTTTGTGTACCAGCACAGGCGGTTTCTTTTTTTGTTTCTCGCCCAAAAATACTAAGCAAAGCAACAGCTGCTTCTCTAAGTTCACTTATCAAATGCGAACTTACTCTTGATTGATTTACAACATCACTAATTATTGCCGGTAAAACTCCAACAACATCGCTAACTTCTTTTTGCATTTGCAGTACACCAAAAGCTAATGTTGGACTTTCTGGAATCAGTCCAAAAATATCGCAGAAAACTACATTTTTCTGCAAATGCTGAACTCTTAACCACGGTGTACGATAAAGATAAGACATCCTTAAAACCGTTGAATCAGGTACCGGCGATAAACCTAATTCATAATTTTTCAGAGTACTCTCTGCCAAAGCTAATTCTTGAGCAGCCTGAATGCGTCCAATTTGGCTAAATAATCTAGCTTGTAAATAAGGATTAGCTGTATTAATTGCCATTTTTAGACCTCCTTCATGATAAAATTTCTTTAGATGAAACGTTTTTATGGCGGTGACGTCTTCTCAATTCGCATTTAAAAGCTTGAATGCATTTTGAACTTCCACAGATCCTAACGCTCTGTTTTTCAAGATCATCCCATATAAAGATGTATTCTTCGCCGCCGAATTCTTTGCCACAGACAGGGCAGGACATTTTTCTTCATCTCCTTTCTCCATATCTCTATCAAGCATTTGAAGTAGTTTCATTACTGCATTTAACGACAGCGAACAACTGTGGTCAAAATGTCTTTCGACAGAAATCTCGCTTCTACTTACAATGTGTTTTTCCATTAAACTCTCACCATATTTCATTACAAACCTTTCATCGTCTATGCACAAAATCTACGCCAGGCTGCCAGTGCAGCAGCCCTGTTTTTATGGATAGAATCTTTAACCTTTTTGCCATACTGATCACATACCACCAACCGAGCTGTTCCATCGACCTTATCTGTAACACTAGCAGTAACACCACAAAAGTCTTTATGATATGTTTTCAAATTAAAACTCCTTTCTTTTTTCATCCTGCTTTACCAAGTTTTTGGATACTTTTTTAGGGTATCTTCTGAATATTGATATCCGTTACCATTGCCAAGAACGTCTTCCCACCAACGTATTCCATATAGAAGCCGCTTGACAGCAAATCTACCAATATCATCATCATGAACGTAGAAAAACAGGTCATGCCTTCCACCTTCTTCATTTTTTTCTAAACATGGTAAAGTAACAACTTCTTCGGCAAATTTTATTCTGCAACTAAATTCATCCAAAAAAAACTGTTCAAGGTCTTCTTTGCTATATCCGTCTAACGTAGTTGCTGTCCAAACACATAGCTGATTAAATTTTGATTCCATAACAATCACCTCACACGCTTTCATCTATCGTTTCCCAACGAAACACCCTGCCAAACCCATAATTGTGTGAACCTCAGATCCATAATCTTTTATCCCTCACGTTCTATTAAATATACATAGACAATCTCACCATCAAGTAACACCTTCAAATTTTTTACAAGTGTCGATAAAGTTACAACAAATTTTACTGGCCAGTCATTTTCGTCTAAGAAGTATAGTATTGACTTGCTATATTCCCGCCTAACATCAGCAACAGTTTTTCCAAGTGCAGGAATTATTTTTCCTTCAGCTTCAACTTCTTCTAATCTTTTGTTCACTATTAACACCTCATGCAGAATCTTTATTATTTTCACACTCTTCCTCACTCTTTTGTTCGCTAACAGCGAACCTAACGGGTAAAAAAAGAGAACCCACAGGCTCACCAACTATTTCCGAAATTTTTGTTGCAATTTCAGCAGGCACCGTCTTTCTACCAGTTTCATATTCATTATATGTACTATATGGCAGGTGCAACAAATCAGCCATATCTCTTTGTGATAGCCCTCTACGCATTCTTGCTTCAACGATTGACATGTTCTCCTCCTTTCTGTTCGCTAACTGCGAACCACCTTTACTCGTATTATAATTCGCTTCTAGCGAACTGTCAAGTCTTTTGTTCTCGTTTTGTGATTTTATTTTCATTTAGCAAATATTAATGCTATAATATTCGCAAAAAGCGAATTACAAAAAGAAGGTGAATAATAATGAATCATTCGGAAACTCTTGGTGAAAGAATATATTTCTATAGAACAAAGGCAAAATTATCTCAAAAGGCATTAGCTGAAAAATTGCAAATAGCCAAAAGTACAATGTCTCAATACGAATCAAATGAAAGACGTCCAAGTGATGATATAAAAGTTGCTCTTTGCAACATATTTAATATTTCATTAGATGAATTATTAGGTAGAACATCACCTCAACCTGAAAAAAAGCAGCCCAAAGATTTAACGAAATTTCTTGAAAACACCGAAGTAATGTTTGATGGAGAAGTACATCATCTAGATGAAGAAGATAGACAAAAATTAAAAAATGCTCTTGAATATGTATTTTGGCAAGCAAAAGAAAAAAATAAGCGTTCCCCTAAAAAATAAGGTTACGCTTAAATTACATGTTCAATATATCATTGCGTGTCGAAAATCTCATATTAAAGTATGATACAGCGAATCCTTACCAGCTTGCCAAATGCTTAAACTTTGATATTTATGAGTTGGATTTGCCATCAGCAATCAGAGGTTTTCTGATTCGCCCACTAAGGCGTAAATGTATTGTTTTAAATGCAAATTTATCAGAACTTCAAAAACATATAGTATTATGTCATGAACTTGGTCATGCACGGTTGCATTCTGGTTATGGTTACTATCTCAGCACTAATAAACCTTACTATGTCCCCTGCCGCCGGGAGAATGAAGCCAATGAATTTGCAATCCACCTACTATCATACAGCCATGACCTTGATAGCGATCAGCTAAATATGTTGATAAAAGATCGCCGTCCAGATCCAATGATAGTTCACCAAATAATAAACGAATTAATTAGCCAATAACAAGATATAGGAGATGACTTTATATGGACAATATAAGAGTTATTGACTGTTTAGTAATATTGATAATGTTTATAGCAATATACTTTGGGAAAAAGTTCTTGCAAAACAAGTCAGATGTCAAAAACAAAAAACTTTTTTATTCATTTTTAATTATATATTTTATTTTTTCTTCATATGTAAGAGTTGGATTTTCAATTATAAATACTTTTATTTTATTACCAGCAAGTGCTTATTTCACTATAAAGTCAATATATCTACTTTTGAAAAAACAACCTTTTTCTGCTTATTTAGGCAAAGGCTTTATTTGTATATGCCTTTTTGTAATTGGTGTTCTCATATCACCATTAGAAAAAGTTGGCACAAATTCGATAAATACATCTGATAAACAAACAACCACTGTTACTAAAATAAAGCAAAGTTATGAGTCGCAAAAAATAAGTGAAATAACAGGTATGTCACCAGCAGCAGCAAACAATTTAGAAAAACTTTTTAATGAATGCGAAATCGAGAATCCTTCTATTAAACATGACGAAATGTTGGATGAATACAAAGACAATCCTGAAACAAAAGGCTACCGCATAAAAGAAAATAATTTATCAAATATAATTTTATATATAACTGGTAATGAAGTAACAGCAATTCGTTATGCGGATTTTGATATGTATGCAAATAACAAATTAAATTATAAAACTTCAGATTTTTACATGAAATCATCAGAAATGACTAAATATCAATTATTTTGCCAAGATACAATGAAGCAACTCTTAGTATCACCTGCAACAGCTGACTTTGCAGGCTTTAGTGATTGGAAATATTATAAGACTCCAAAAGAAATAATTGTATCATCCTTTGTAGATTCACAAAATCAATTTGGAGCCATCATTAGAACAAATTTCAAATTTACTTTTAGTCCAGACGGTAAAACAGTTACCGATGTAATCATTAATGGCCAACATTTCAATTTGTAAAATTAACAATAAAGTAAGATAATCAAAAATTCAGGAGGTCCTGACATATGAAAAAGATACTGGCGTTAGTATTTATTCTAGTGTTATCAGTTTCTTCCATCTGCAGTGCTTTTGAACAGCCTGATCCTGATAGATGGTTTTGGATTGGCTCTGATGATAAAATTGGATTTTGGTTAGATGGTCAAACAATGGAATTCGAAAAGGAATTATCTGGCAGAATAACTAGAGTGTGGGTTCTAACTTATACTACAAAAGACGATAATTCCAGTAAAAGCCTTTGGGAATACAATTTAGACAAAAGAAAACTTAGAATATTATCTGAGGTTATCTATAATTCTTCCGGTGATGTTATATACACAAGAGAAACATCAAGTCTATGGACATCAGTAATACCAGGTACCTGGGGTGAAACTATAATGAAATTTATGGATTCAGCCTATGATTTCCAAAAGAGCAAAAAGATGAAAATCAATGATTAATATTTTATTTGCAATTTTTCTCTTCGGTGTTTTATGCGCTATTTGTGCCAAAGGTATTTACCGAGCAATAAAATATAAACAATCATTATCAGTCAAAGAATATGCACTGCTTACAGCTTTGGTAATAGGTATAATGATTGCTCTTTATACTGGTGGTAATAGCATAATAAAAAACAACTAAAATAAAAAAGGATAAATTATGAACCTACAACAGGAATTAAACGCTTGGATCATAAGCAGAATAATAGAACTTTCCATCAAACAAGGGATTTCAATACCTGAACTAGCTCGTAAAAGTGAACTTTCCACAACAACCATCCAAAATATCATTTCAGGGAAAACAGTTCCCAAGCTTGAAACAATAGTCTCTATTGCAATGGTACTGTCAGGAACATTGGATAAATTTTTTGAAACAGTTGATGATAATATCGCCACCGAAGTCCAAAAATATATAAGCAGCGATCATAAACCTTAAATCTGTTATAGCCCTCAAAAAGCAATTTGCAATTTTTGCATAAGGAGTAGCAAAGTATGAGTAACATAAAGTTGTTTCAATCTAAGCAAATACGTTCTGTATGGAACGAAGAAGAACAGCAATGGTATTTTTCTGTTATTGACGTAGTTGGTGCTTTAACAGACAGTATTGATCCCTCTGCCTATTGGAGAAAGCTAAAACAACGCTTAATTTCGGAAGGAAATGAAACCGTGACAAATTGTCACAGGTTGAAAATGCAAGCTGCAGACGGAAAAATGCGCCTTACAGACGTTGCAAATACAAAAGATATGCTGCGCATTATTCAATCCATTCCATCTCCAAAAGCAGAACCATTTAAACAATGGCTTGCCCAGGTAGGTAGCGAACGAATCGCCGAAATTGAAAACCCGGAGCTGGCTCAAAAACGAATTCGTGATACCTATAGAGCTAAAGGGTACAGCGATGAATGGATAGAACAACGTATTCGTGGCATAGCAATACGAGATACGTTAACCGATGAATGGAAAAAGCGTGGAATCAAAGAAGGAAAAGAATACGCTATCCTTACCGCAGAAATTAGCAAAGCAACCTTCGGAATCACACCGGCAGAATATAAAAAGCTAAAATCTCTTGACCGTCCTACAGAGAATTTAAGAGATCATATGACTGACCTGGAACTACTTTTCTCCGCTCTTGGTGAAGCTTCCACCACTGAGATAGCGAAAACACATGATGCTTACGGTATGAAAGAAAATTCCTCTGCAGCTAAAGCTGGCGGTAAAATTGCCGGTGATGCACGTAAGGCGCTGGAGAAAAAAACAGGGCGTACAGTTATATCAAAAACCAATTATAAAGAACTTCAAGAAAAAGACGTTAGAAAACAACTAAAAGAAACAGACAAATAAAAAGCAGCCCACATGGGCTGCAATTATATATCTATATTATCAGAAATACTATCGTCAAGATCCAATCTTAGTTCGCATAACTTAATGATTAAATATTTCAAGTCATCCTGATTTATTTCTATACTTATGTTATTTTCTTCTAATGCAGTTTTTAGATCTATAGCTTCAGCGTTCCATAAAGCGGTTAATCGATCTATTTTATTTCTTGTTAGCAACATAATCCCGCTCCTCCCGAAAACAACATTATATAGAAATACAGGAAAAGCAACTAAACTAGCATATTATAAAAGCATCGTTCCGGTCTTAATAACTTTTACGATAACTGTAATAATACGGCATGCCCTAGAGTAGTTGCTTGACAAATTTATTCTAACATAAAAACAATAAGCAATACAATACTATTTTCCAAGGAGGCTATGTATTATGAAATTAGTTAAATTTAGAGTCTGCAATTTTCGCTCTATAAAAGACAGTACATGGATTGACTGTTCTAATGTAACGAATATTATAGGCGTCAATGAAGCGGGGAAGTCAAACGCCTTACTTGCATTATGGAAGCTACATCCAGCAAGTGACGGAGAAATCAATTTACTAGAAGATTTGCCAAGAAATGACTACTCAGATTTAAAAAACAAATGTGCTACACTCCCTTTTATACAAGCCTATTTTCAAATCGACAAAGAGGATTCGTTGTTGGATGAACTCGTAACTATAACCAATCGCGAGGTTAACGAACTTAATTTGCTCTATATTGAGCGACATTATAATGGTAAATATCATTATGAGTTTCCAAATGAAATGAAGAATAAAGAATTAAATGCCAGCGATTTAAACGACATTGTTAATGCTAAATTGTCTGAAATCAATGGTATTAGTACTTCAACAGCTGTAGAAAAAAAATTTAAATTAGCTGTTGTCGACGCTTTAAATAAAATACAATCATATCTAAATAACCTCGAAAAAATAAATGCAAATGAACTATCTAATATAAAAACAATGACTTCGATTTCAGTAAAAGCGAGCTCAAAATCTGAAATCAAACTTATTTTAGCAGAATTTGAAAGAATCTTAGACGAAAAGATAGCGCTACTAAAAAAAACACCTATTAAAAATGATGAGGTATGGAAAAAAGTAATTAACGCATTACCATCCTTTGTATACTATTCAAATTATGGTAATCTTGACTCTGAAATATACCTTCCCCATGTAATTGAAAATTTAAAAAGGACAGATATAAGTGGGGTCGCTGCAGCAAAAGCAAGAACATTGAGAGTTCTATTTGATTTCATAAAATTGGATCCCCAAGAAATATTAGAATTAGGCATAGATAAACCAAATTTAACAGAAACAGATATACAAGATTTATCCGAAAAGAAAGCTGAAAGAACTGTCCTTTTAAACTCAGCTTCTTCAAAATTAACTTCTGAGTTTAAAAGATGGTGGAAACAAGGAAATTATGTTTTTGATTTGCGTGCAGATGGCAAATTCTTTAAAATTTGGGTTTCAGATGAGAAACGGTCTGGAAAAGTAGCGCTTGAATCGCGGAGTACTGGATTACAATGGTTCTTAAGCTTTTATTTAATTTTCTTAGTAGAATCTAAAAATAAATTTAAAAACTCTATTATATTGCTTGATGAAGCTGGTTTATCCTTGCATCCATTAGCTCAAAAAGATTTATTGAACTTTTTTAAAAGTTTATCTGAAACCAATCAGATTATACACACTACACATTCTCCATTTCTAGTAGATACTGATAATATAGATAACGTAAAAATTGCCTATGTTGATGATAATGGATATACTGTATTATCTAACAACTTAAGAGCTAATACTGATCCCAAAAAAGATAATTCTATATATGCAGTGCATGCAGCATTAGGTCTTAATGTTTCTGACGTTTTGCTTAATGGTTGTAATCCAGTCATTGTTGAAGGTTCTTCTGACCAATACTACTTCAATGCTATAAAAACCTTACTTATTTCCAGCGGCAAATTCACACCTTCAAAAGATATCATTTTTATGCCAGCTGGTGGAGTAAAAGGCGTTGCGGCAATAGCCAGTATTATATCATCTAATACAAATTTACCTTTTGTGCTTTTAGACTCTGATGCTAGTGGTACATCATTTAAAAATAAACTTATAAAAGATTTATACAAAGATGAACCAGGAAAAATTATATTATTAGGTGACCTTACGAAAAAAGAAAACATCGAAGTCGAAGATATTATTCCATTAAACTGTCTCAGTAAAGCTATAGATAAATATTTCAGAGATGTCGATGAATTTGATTTTGAAGATATCTATGATCCAGCTATTCCTTTAATCACACAAATAGAACAAAATGCTGAAAAATATAATATTGAATTACCAATTGGCTATAAAGTTGAACTAGCAAAGGCAGCTAAAAGCAAAATATTAAAATTAAAAGAAAATGATGATGTAGAAAAACAGAATATTTGGTTAGACATTTTCAATCAAATTAATAACTAATAAAATTTGCAGCTCCGAAAGAGCTGTAAATTTTAACTTAATCTATGCAAACATATGTTTAAGGAGAGATTGCCAATGCCAGTAGCTGTTTATTGTCGTGTCAGCTCTGAAGAACAAGCTGAACGTGGAACAATCGAAATCCAAAAAGAATTCGCAGCTAAATATGTGGATCTCTATCAGCTAGAAGTTTTCGACTATTACTGTGATGATGGTATCAGCGGAACAATACCTGTTGAAGCACGTCCGGAAGGTAGCCGTTTATTTAGAGATGCCAGAGAAAAAAAATTTGATACAATCCTTTTTTACAAAATCGACCGTCTTGGCCGTAAAGTACGTGTAATTCTCAACGCAGTACATGATCTTGAAGAACTTGGTGTAAGTATCCGCAGTATGACAGAACCTTTAGAAACCGAAACCCCGACCGGTAGATTTATGCTTACTTCGTTAGCAGGGATCTCGGAATTAGAACGTGACACGATTTTATCCAGAATGTGGGCCGGCTCCCAACGTGCCGCCAGACTCGGCAACTGGCTCGGAGGAATCGTCCCATTTGGTTATCATGTTGTTGATAAACAGCTGCAGATTTCAGATGAGATAATGCCAGGATGCAATTTATCTGAAGCCGATGTTATTCAGTTAATTTTTGACTTATCCGGGAATCAAAAAATGTCTGCAATAAAAATATCCGATTATTTAAATGCACTGAATATCCCTACCCGTTATGATTTAAACGGCATTAACGGAAAACGTAAAAAGAATGCTTCGTCCATTTGGTATCCGAGCCGAGTGTTATCGATAATAAAATCAACAACCTATAAAGGTACCCACAAATACGGCAAACGAGCCACAAACAAAAACAGCAAAATAATACTTAGGCCGGTCCCAGCTATAGTAAGCGATGAACTCTGGGAAAAAGCTAACGAAGCTCTAAAAACAAATCAAATTACAGCTATGAGAAACGCCGTTCGGGAATACTTATTACGGGGCATTATCAAATGCGGTAACTGCGGCCGTACTTATATGGGTACCGCTTATTCAGGCAGCGGACGTGAAAAAATCCCATACTACGTATGTAATGCAAAAAATTCATATCTGGCTCATAACACCGAAAAATGTATATCGAAAAATGTTAGAGCAGACTGGCTTGAGCATCTTGTATTAGAGGACTGCATAAAAATATTAAAGTCTCCAAACAAAATCCTTAACATGGATCCGGAAAAAGAACAGCAATCACTTGCAGACGAAGTAAAAAAAGAGCATGATCAAATCAAAGCAAGTTTGAAAAAATTATTAGAAGAACGTACGTCCATAATTGAGCTGTATCGAAAGAAAATTATTTCCGAAACAGATTTATCGTATCAGCTTGAAAAGCTTTCCACAGAGGAAGCAACACTACAGGAACGCCTAAAAATGAAAATAGACAGCAGAAAATCTGCTGCCACAAAACAAAATAAGGAAAAAGCTATTTCTCTTTTTAAAAAATTCACTGATAAATGTCAAAATCTTGATTCGGAAAAATTATCATTCGAAACCAAGAGAGCCATTATAGAACTTATTGTCGAAAAAATTACTGTAACCACAGAATCGGCTCCTGAAAAATATTATCCTGAAATATCTGTTGATATTGAATACCGGTTCGCTACCACTCCAAATCATATTGCCTATGTTGAAGACTGCACGGTCACGGGTTCTGCGCTGTGCACATAATAAAATTAGCAGGAAAAGTAAGCGATGCCTGTACGCGGCTGATCGTCACATAACCATCTTCCAGCGGCTGACGCAGCACCTCCAAAGCAGTACGCGAAAATTCAGGAAACTCATCTAAAAATAAAACACCATGATGGCTCAATGTCACTTCTCCAGGCCGCGGCACACTGCCGCCACCTATAAGCGCGCTTGAAGAAATCGTATGATGCGGACTGCGAAATGGACGTTCCAGCATCACCCGTTCCTGCCGCTGCAGCAAACCTGCAATACTGTAGATTTTTGTTACCTCCAGCGCCTCAGCCTCTGTCAGCGGCGGTAAAATAGTTGGCAGCCGACGTGCCAGCATAGTTTTACCGCTGCCGGGAGATCCTACCATCAAAATATTATGTCCACCTGCCGCTGCAATTTCCAGTGCTCTTTTTACTACCTGCTGCCCGCGCACTTCCGCAAAATCCACATCATAGACACTGGTTGCTGCCGCGCAGATAGCTTCCTTATCCAGTACATCCAGAACCTTTTCACCCCGCAGATGCTCTACCAATTCAAGCAGCGATGCAGGTATCAGCACATCAATACCGTCAACAAGCCGTCCTTCAGCGCAGTTGCCTGCAGGGATCACAATGTTTTTCCTGCCAATGTCACGTGCATGCAGAATCATTGGCAATACGCCTGCAATCTGCCTGATTGTCCCATCCAGTGCCAGTTCGCCCACAAAAATAGTATCATCAACCTGCTCCTGCTGTAAAACACCGCTGCTGACTAAAATACCAACAGCAATAGGAAGATCAAGACCGGAACCATCCTTTTTCAAATCAGCCGGAGCCAGATTTACAGTAATCCTGGTCATCGGAAAGATCAGACCCGAATTTTTCAGTGCAGCCCGTACCCGTTCCCGAGATTCTTTGACTGACGTATCAGGCAAACCCACAATATCAAAGCTCGGCAGCCCGTTAGAAATATCCACTTCGACAATGATCTGTTCACCATTGATACCGCAGGTTGTTTCTCCATAAACTTTAGCGTACATAAAAACGCCTCCTCTTATTTTAAAAACAGTGCGGTAAATGGTGTAATCTTGCCACATTGCCCTCAACTAAAATTTCGATCACATCAAAACTGAGCATTTGCTGATGCCTGTTTTCCTGCTGCAAATAAAAAAGCGCCGCACTCCTGATTTTCTGCTGCTTGGCGTATGTAACCGCCAGACGGGGCAGCCCAAAATTCAGGTTGCGGCGTGTTTTTACTTCTACAAAACTAAGCTCGCCGCCTTTAGCGGCAATAATATCGATCTCACCATAACGGCAGCGGTAATTACGACGGCAGATAACGTAACCTTTACGTTCTAAATAAGCGCAGGCAGCGTCCTCACCTTTTTTCCCCAGCCTTTGCCGCGCTTCCGTCACTTCTCTGACACCGGCGAAAACAGCCTGTTACCTTCCTGTTCAGCAGGAGGCAGATGCATACTTTTAATGGGCTCATAACTGCGTCGATGCCACTTAGTAGCTCCAAACTCAGCAATTGCCTGCATATGCTCCCTGCTGCCATACCCCTTGTTACCGGCAAAACCATACTGAGGATATTGTTCAGCCAGTTCTATCATCATCCGGTCACGAGTGACCTTGGCAATAATAGAAGCAGCAGCTATCGAAGCACTCAGCGCGTCACCGTGAATCAAGGAAACTGTTTCAATGCCGGCCGATACGATCGGCATTGCATCTACTAGCGCCACCTGCGGCTTAATCGCAAGATGTTCCAGAACCTCAGTCATTCCCTGCTTCGTAGCCTGATAAATATTCAGCTCGTCTATATTGCTGATACTGACTACATTTACAGAAACAGACAGTGCTTTGGCAAGTACTTCGTCATAAAGCTGCTCGCGCTTTACTGCCGAAAGCTGCTTGGAATCATTAAGTCCGCTGATAAATACCTCCTGCGGTAAAATAACAGCCGCTATCACCAACGGCCCTGCCAAAGGTCCCCGTCCTGCTTCGTCGATCCCGGCAATATACTGTGCCCCCTGAGTGTAATATTTACGTTCATAGGCCAGCATCTCCGTAAAACGCTGCTGCTCTAAGCGCAGCTTTTCCTGCCTTTTATGATAAGCGGCAACCAGCTTCTGCACACCGCTGCGCTCATCGGCAGCAAGTTCTGCCACCTGATCCGGGTCAGGCTCTCCCGCCAAAATCTCCTTTACCTCGCTGATCTTCATTATTCCCACCCCTAATTAAAAAGGCCGCGTTGCAGCGGCCTTAATTATTTTCACTCGGTTCATCTAAAGTAAAACGCCCTAAGCGTCCTGTACGAAAATCACGCAATACCAGCTGGATAACCTTATCAATGTCAAGCACACCGCCGGCCTTCAGGCAGCCGCGCGCGACGGCTATTTTAGCCATTACCTCACGCACAGGCTCAGCTTCTGAAAAATCAATAGCGTACTTTACACGCAGATCCTCCGGATAGATATGCATCAAACGTTCAAGCAACAGCTCTACTGCTGTTTCCCTGTCATAAACATCCTCTTTGATCGCTCCCGTTACTGCCAGACAAAAGCCTACTTCCGGATCTTCAAATTTCGGCCACAAAACACCTGGGGTATCCAAAAGCTCCAGACCTTTGGCGATAGTCACCCATTGCTGACCTCGAGTCACACCAGGTCTGTCCGCTGCCACAACTTTATTTTTACCGACCAAACGATTGATCAAAGTAGACTTACCTACATTCGGCACACCCACGATCATAACACGGATCGAACGATTGCGTACACCTTTTCTCAGCCACTTATCCGTGACAGGCCTGGCCACCTGCTGGATCGCAGCCACCATCTGTTTTACGCCCTTACCGGTGCTGCAATCTACCTTACAGACAGGCAAACCGCTGTTTTTAAAAGTCTGCAGCCATTTTTCAGTCTTTTCCGGATCAGCCATATCGATCTTATTCAAAGCAACGACCTTGGGTTTATCCCCCAGCATCTGGATCAGCATCGGATTGCTGCTGGAACGTGGGATCCGCGCATCCAGCATTTCAACCACAACATCAACCAGCTTTAACTGCTGTTCCATCATCCGTTTCGCCTTCGTCATATGACCGGGAAACCATTGTATCTTAAAATCCATAATTATCTCCTCGACCGCCTATCAAGGCAGCATACGCCATCTTTCAACAGGCCAGAAAGCAACAACTGCTTCGCCTTTTACAAGCTTCAGCGGCACAAAATCAACATCGGCAAAACGGCTGTCTTCAGAATTATTACGGTTATCTCCTAAAACGAAGATATGCCCCTGAGGCACAACAGATTTTCTGTAATTAGACTTATTCGGGCCCTTCGGATCATCCTTGTAAATATAATTTTCTTCGATCACACTGCCGTTGACCAGAACCTTACCATCACGCATCTCAATAGTATCACCGCCGGTCGCGATAACGCGTTTGATAAAATCGCGGCTTTCATCCTTCGGATAACGGAAAACAACGATCTCACCCTTTTTCGGCTCGGTAAAGAAATATTTATACTTGCTGACGATCAGGCGCTCGTGGCTTTCCAGCGTCGGATACATCGACGTACCCTCGACCATATAAGGCTCTACCACAAAAGTACGGATACAAAAAGCCAGCGCTACGGCTACAATGATCGAAACCAGCCAGTCGCTGATAGTATCCTGCCAAGATGTTCCTGATTTTTTAGTACTCATATATACTCCCTCTTATTCCAACGCATCAACTGAATCAGTGCGGTCTCTTTTATTTTTGCAAACGTACTCACAACGTTCGCAACACCGTTTCTACGTTAACAAACATTAGTGGATTTGTCAATCGCCAAAGGCAAATTGTCGAAAAAATTTTACATTAATATAGTGTTTTTTCTTGCCCAAAACAGTCGCTTGCGGTAAAATACATAAGTATTAGCTTTTCCAAAATCATCATTAAATAGGCAGGATATAACCCGCCTGTGTAGAATATTATAATGTTACTATTATAGCAAAATTACAAGTTTCCAAGATGTAAGGAGAGATCACCATGGTCAAAATCGCTGTTATCGGCAGCTGTTCCATCGACCTCACAGTAGAAGCAGGCAAACGGCCTGCAGCCGGCGAAACAATAATCGGCAGCAGGCTCATAGTTTCACCAGGAGGCAAAGGCGCTAATCAGGCCGTTGCCGCCGCACGTTTAGGAGCCCAGGTACACATGATAGGCTGCGTAGGCGACGATGCTTACGGCACCATGATCATCAACAACCTGAAAACCAACAACGTCGATACCGGTTATGTCAGCGTCCTGCCCGGACAGAACAGCGGTACTGCCCATATCACCCTTGCCGAAGGCGACAATAGTATTATCGTCATCAAAGGCGCCAATGATTTGGTCATGCCCAAACATATCGATACTGCCTGGAACATCATTGCCGCCGCAGACCTGGTCATGCTCCAGCACGAAATACCGCTGCCCACTATAGATTACATCATCGGCAAATGTGCAGCAGCAGGAATCAGCGTACTTTTAAATCCGGCTCCCGTGCAGCCCGTTCCTTCTGAATGGCTGGATAAAGTCACCTATGTGACCCCCAATGAACACGAAGCCGAAGCCCTTTATCCCGGTAAGACCAGCGAAGAAATCCTGCTGATGCAGGAAGAACGCTTCTTTATGACACTTGGCAAAGCAGGCGTTGCTTATGCTAAAAACGGCAAAGTACACACTGTTCCCGCATTCGTCGTTAATGCCCAGGATACCACAGGCGCAGGCGATACCTTCAACAGTGCTTTTGCCGTCGCAAGATGCGAAGGACGCAGCCTAGACGACAGTATCCGGTTTGCCAACGCCGCAGCGGCCCTCTCTGTTCAGAAGCTGGGCGCACAAGGCGGTATGCCCTATCTTAAAGATGTAGAAAGGATGCTTGGAGAATGCAAAAAATAGGAATCCTCAACAGCGACATCGCCAAAGTCCTGGCTGACTTAGGCCATACTGACACTATCGTTATCGGCGACTGCGGCCTTCCGGTTCCGGCCGGTGTCCCCAAAATCGATCTGGCTCTGAAACCAGGTACTCCTTCCTTTTTAGATGTCCTTACAGAAGTGCTGAAATATATGGAAGTCGAAAAAATACATATCGCTTCCGAAATGGAAAGTAAAAATCCTGCTACGTGGCAGAAAATGCAGGAGCTTTTTGAAGGTAAGGAACAGATCCTTAGCGACCACGAAGCCTTCAAAGCCGCTACCAAAACTGCTAAAGCAGTGATCCGCACCGGCGAGATCACCCCCTACGCCAACATTATCCTGCACGCAGGCGTTATTTTTTAAAATCGATTTTACAGCAAAGGAGTTTTGCGACTAATGGAAATCACCATGAAGGGTATTTCAAAAGCCTTCGGCTCCAACGAAGTACTCAAAGGCGTCGACCTGACCTTAAAATCAGGAGAGATCCACGCTCTGATGGGTGAAAACGGCGCCGGTAAATCCACCCTTATGAACATCCTTACGGGTATCCATAAAGCCGACAGCGGCACGATCTGCGTCGACGGACGGGAAATAAGCTTTAAAAACGCACTCGAAGCCGAAAAATGCGGCATCGCTTTCATCCATCAGGAACTTAATATCTGGCCCAATCTCTCTATTCTCGAAAATCTGTTTTTGATGCAGAACGTAACCAACAGTTTCGGAATGCTTGACTTCAAAAAAATGCGCAGGCTGGCCGAAGAAAAATGCAGTCAAATGGGTATTACACTGCCTTTTGACGCAGAAGCAGGCGAATGCAGCGTGGGTCAGCAGCAAATGACAGAAATCATGCGTAACCTGATGCTTGATGCCAAAGTCGTCATCATGGATGAACCTACGGCCGCCCTGACAGAACGTGAAACAGAAAAACTGTTTGCCGTAATGCACGCACTTAAAGACAAAGGCGTTGCCATCGTCTACATCTCGCATCGAATGGAAGAAGTATTCGCCCACTGCGATACCATCACCGTAATGCGCGACGGCTACGCTATCAGCAGCAAACCCACCCGCGAAACCAATATGGAACAGGTGGTCCGCGACATGGTCGGCCGTTCTATTACCGAATATTACCCCGGACGCACAAACGAACCCGGCGAAATAGTCCTGGAAGTCAAAAACTTCTGTCAAGAAGGACTGTTCAACAATATCTCCTTCAAACTGCGTAAAGGCGAGATCCTCGGCGTAGCAGGGCTGATGGGAGCAGGCAGGACCGAGATCATGCGGGCCCTGTTCGGCGTTGATTCCTGCAAGCACGGTGAAGTTTACCTGCATGGGAAAAAAGTCTGTATCAAAAAACCGGAAGACGCCATCAAAGCAGGCATCGGCTTCATCACCGAAAACCGTAAAAGTGAGGGCCTGATCCTCGACTTCTCCATCTCCAGAAATATTGCGCTGCCCAGTGTCGATACCTTTGCTAAACGCAGCGTGATCAACGCCAAAAACGAAACAGCCTTCTCCGAAGCGCTTTCTAAAAAACTGGGTGTCAAAACCGCATCGATCGACCTGGAAGCAGGCGCACTATCAGGCGGCAACCAGCAAAAGGTCGTCATTGCCAAATGGATCGGTATGAATCCATCAATCATTATTATGGATGAACCGACACGCGGTATCGATGTCGGCGCCAAGCGCGACATCTACGATCTAATGAACGAACTGACCTCTCAGGGCGTCGCCATCATCATGGTCTCCTCCGAACTGCCGGAAGTTATCGGCATGAGCGACCGCATCCTCGTTATCCACGAAGGTAAGATCGCCGGAGAGCTGGACCACGAAGAAGCGACACAAGAAAAAATAATCACCCTTGCCACAGGAGGACAGTAAATAATGAATATTAAAGAACGTATCCGTAAAATGGGCCCCTTTATTGCCCTTGTCGTAACCTTTATCGTCATAGCCGCCTTAAACGACAGTTTTGTCGATCCCAATAACCTGAAAAACCTGCTGCGTCAGGTTTCCATCAACGCCCTTATTTCTTTCGGTATGACCTTTGTCATCCTGACAGGCGGCATCGACCTGTCTGTCGGCAGCCTGCTGGCACTTTCAAGCGCCCTGATGGGCAGCCTGATCGTCAGCGGCATGAACCCGATGCTGGCGATCCTTGCTGCCTGCTTCATAGGCATGGGCCTTGGCGCTGTCAACGGCTTAGTCATTGCTTACGGCAAAGTAGCACCCTTTATCGCTACGCTCGCCACCATGACCATTTATCGCGGTCTGACACTGGTATATACCAATGGTAACCCTATCAGCGGTCTCAGTGACGACACTATGTTCCACGACTTCGGTCAGGGCTTTTTCATGGGATTGCCAGTACCTGCAATCATCATGCTGCTGGCATTTGCCGTTTCCTGGTTCATCCTTAGGAAAACTCCTTTGGGCCGTAAAATCTACGCAGTCGGCGGCAACGAAAAAGTTTCCTTCATCGCCGGCATCAAAATAGAACGTGTCAAAATCTTTGTTTATGCAATCACCGGTTTCTTCTGCGCTCTGGCAGGCGCAGTCCTCACCTCACGTCTCAATTCGGCCCAGCCGACTGCCGGCACCGGTTATGAACTTGACGCCATCGCCGCCGTAGTTTTAGGCGGAACCAGTCTTTCCGGCGGCAAAGGTTATATCACAGGTACACTGGTCGGCGTGCTTATCATCGGCACACTCAACAACGGCCTCAATATTCTCGACGTATCCAGCTTCTATCAACAAGTTGTCAAAGGTATTGTAATTTTACTGGCGGTACTTATGGACCGCAAAAAAGCTTAGGAGGCACTCACCAATGAAAAAAATCTGGACTCTTTTAGTAGCTGCCATCACAGTACTGGCAGTGCTCACTTCCGGCTGCAGCAGCAGTGACAAAACTGCAAAACCCGCTGACGGCAAAAAAACAACTACCATCGGCTTCTCCATCTCCACACTCAACAACCCCTTCTTCGTATCCGTACGTAAAGGCGTTGAAGAAGAAGCAAAAAAACTCGGAGTCAATGTTAAAATCGTCGATGCGCAAAACGATCCCGCAAAACAGGCCAATGATATTTCTGACCTGATCCAGCAAAAAGTAGACGTACTGCTCATCAACCCGGTCGACTCCGCAGCAGTATCAACTTCTGTGGCAGCTGCCAACAAAGCCAGCATCCCCGTTCTGGCGCTCGACCGCAGCGCCGATAAAGGCACAGTAGCCTCCTTCATCGCTTCTGACAACGTCAAAGGCGGCGAAATGGCAGCCGAATACATCATCCAAAAACTTGGTGAAAAAGTAAAAGTAGCCGAGCTCGAAGGCATCCCCGGCGCATCTGCGACCCGCGAACGCGGCGAAGGCTTCCATAAAGTAGCCGACCAAAAACTTACAGTTGTTGCCAAACAATCTGCTGATTTTGACCGCAGCAAAGGCCTGACTGTCGCTGAAAATATGCTGCAGGCCAACCCTGATATCCAGGCTATTTTCGCTCAAAATGACGAAATGGCACTGGGCGCTATCGAAGCAGCCAAAAGTGCTAACAAAAAAATCTTTATCGTTGGCTTTGACGGCACCCAAGACGGCCTGAAAGCAGTAGAAGCAGGCACTATGGCCGCAACTATTGCTCAACAGCCCGAACTGATGGGCCAGCAGGGTCTGGATGCTGCTGTAAAAGTAGCCAAAGGCGAAAAAGTTGAAGCTAAAATAGGCGTACCGCTCAAACTTGTAGACAAAAAATAATTACTGCCCTTTGACAATTTGGACAAACATAAAAACCCCGGCGCAATGCGCCGGGGTTTTGTTTTATCCTGCACAGGCTTCTGAAATAAACGCCTCTTTTAAAAGCTATACTTCAAATCAACGAACCATTTATTACTTTGAGCATCGCTGCCTTTTTGATAACTATAGCTTACACCATACGTCATATGCCCTTTTTCTGCTTCCAGGCCCACTTTACCAATGAACGAGCCTTTATCCATTACCGTATAACCAAGTCTGTCTGCCGCAGTAGTCCCAGGTAAACCAACCGTCATACTGCTGTCAGTATCACCCATAGCCCACATATACGACAAATCGACATTCGGACGAATCTTCCAGCCGTTATCCGCAATATTTTCATAAGTCAGCGACACACCTACAGGCAGCAGCCAGACATTCTGACGTTCAGGAACATAATTAAAAGCTGCCAGACCGCCAATATCAGAACTGTAGGAACCTGTATCAATGCTTAAATATCTTAAACCAACATAAGGCATTACCTGCAGATTATCATATTGATATAGTTTTTCACCTTTGATCCCCAAAGTGATCGTATCAGTTTTCGGATTTGCCGTTAACAGGCTGCCGAAATTATTTTGTTCCACATCACTGTCACTGCGGCTATAACCGATATCAGCAATCAAATTGGTATCAGAATTTCTCATGCTGCCATATAAGCTTACTCCCCAGAAATCAAAATCATTACGACTGTAAGCAGCACCGCCGACACTGGTAGTATCACCACTGCCATAAGTAAAAGCAATACCGCTTTGGAATTTGCCGATCTTAGCAAAATCGGTTCCCAAAACAAAACCATTATATTTGCTGTCATAAGAAGCAGAACCACCAGCCATAGCCATATCGCGCACTTTATCTTTACCGTGTACATATTGTGCCCAAATCCCGGCACCGCTGTTATCTTCATACAAGCTGCGGCCTTTACCGCCAACCTCTGCAACCGGAGCAGCGTTCAACGACATTCTTCCTGTAACAGTACCTGTAACATTGCTGGCAACTGAAACCGCATTGGCACTGGTGCCTGAAGTTTCACCCATCTGTACTGCGGCATTGATATGCGCAGCAGCCTGAGCTGATGTAATATCGGCGCTACCGGTTACAGCAGCAACAAACGCTTTGGCACCCGGAGCAGATTTAGCAACAGCATCACTGTCTGTTACGATGCTCCCAATAACAGAAGTTGCTGCCAGCGACGTTCCGCCTGCAGCTGCAACGATCTGTTCTTTAGCAGCTTCTTTTTCATCAACACTCAAATCTTTCAATTCTTTATAAACAACGTCATAATCTCTGTTATTCTGTTTGACCTCTGCAAACATCGAAGTCCTGTCATAAGCAAGATTTTCTTCTTTCCAGAAGTTAGCTGTGCTGTTTGCGTCCACACTGACTATTTTATAAGTACCGGCAGTTTTCAAATCATTGATACCCAGTTTGCCGTTTTCATTTACTGCAAGCGTACCGCCGTTTGTCACTTTGATCACAGCCTCATCAGCATTTGCTGCAACACCCGTCAACGTAAGATTATTTACTTTGGAAATATCTAAAGTGCCTTTATTGACAGCGGCGCTGCCTTCCCAATTCATAGTATCTGCGCTGATCGCGATATTGCCACGTTCGTAAATATTGATATCGCCTGTCAGTTCTGCAGTATCTATAACATTGACTGCTATATTAGTCGTACGATCATGCTTACTGTATCCGTCACCCATACTACCGGCATTGATATCGCCAGCCATTACTAAATTTCCGGCAGTAATATGCAAATCAAAAGCAGTATCAGCATGTTGGCTACCAGTCAAAATTCCATAAGTGCCGCAAATATTGCCATCAATACTCAATTCATTGGCAGTTACATTCAGCGTACCCCAGCTGCCAGAGCCAAAAACGCCGCCGGCAACATTTGTCGAACCATCAAAAGCAGCTTTATCTGCATTAAAGTTTATAGTACCGCCTTCATTTACCTGTAATATTGAAACACCATAATCATCTTTGCCCCAAGTAGTTTTGGCATAAAAACCACCAACAGTAATATTAGCTACATTTGCAGCTCCTTTACGTACATGAACAAACTCATCGCCAGTATAAGATACTATTTTATCAGCAGTAATATTTAATGTATTATTATTCCCGGTCAATCTAAAACCACGGTCACCGCCTTGTGCTTTTGAACCAACATAAATTTCTTTGGCATTGAGCTCCAAAGTGCCGCCATCAGTAACAACTGCAGCGTTGTAAGCAGTACCAGGAGTATTCGAGGGACTATTTGTTGTAGTATTAGCACTGTTAAAGACAATTTTATCTACAACATTCGTTTTACCATATTCTTGGGTTTTGCCCTTCACAAAAACTCCAGCATAACGATATTCATCACCGCCATTATAATCAGTACTGGGACTTGCAATATTTACAATATTCGGCTCACTCTCAGCAGCCCATGTGTCCCCCCCAGATATACAAACGTTAATTACACCTGCTGCTAACAATGAACACATAACTTTCTTAGTCAACTGTTTCTGCCTGACCGACATCGACATACTCATCAACCTCTTTCCATATTTATTCATCTAGTTTTAATAAACGAATACATTCTTTTTCTTTTCTTCTTGTTTTTAATTTAAAGAACATATTCTATTATTAAATAATCATAACACACTTGTACCCCCCCGTAAGACACAACATCTGCTTTTCTAAAATTTTCTTTGCATTTTTGCCCTTTATTATGTAAAAGCTTATCTGTACAGGCAAAAAAATCAAAAAGAAGACTGATAAAAATCAGCCTTCTTTTTAATTATCAAGTATCATTACTCTTTTCCCTTAGACTCAGTGTCTGCTCCTATCAGCAGTTCATCAATCGTACAGCCAAGCAGCTTACGCAAACTCAAAAGCAGCCGTAAGCTTGGCGACAGACGACCATTTTCCACATTACATAAATGCGACTGCGATACACCTATCTGTTTTGCCAAATCAGACTGGCTGATATCAGCACGCAGCCTGCGAATCTTGATTTCCATCCCCATTTTTCTGTAATCTATTTTTTCCATATTCTTCCTCCGCTCTCAGCAGCTGTAAGCAGTATTGTCAGCATCAAATTATTTTTCTGCTGCCATACTGCCTGCCCACTACTCAACTTGCTGCCTTAGAAGCTGTAACGGAAACCGACGTTGGCTCCCCAGTTTTTAGTTACGTCACCGCCAAAACTGCGTTCCACATCGCCGTACAATTCGCAGTTTTTACCTAAAGTGATATTGCCGCCGATGCCTGCTTCCAGCCAGGTATCGCCGTAATCTTTGTCTGCGCTGTAACTTTCACCATTAGCAGCCAGCATGGTGACACTGCTGTTGCCGCTGAACTCGTGCAGTAACGAAGCCTTGACATAAACATCACCTCTGCTGAAGGCTTTACCGGCCACAATACCTAAACGACCGATAAAGCTGTTAAGATCGTCATAAGCCACTTTTACACCTTTATTACTGATGTAATCATAGCCGTCGATACGACCAAAAGTCAGCTGAGCCTGCGGCTCAAAATAAACATTATTACCGCCGTCAAAACGTTTGCTATACTCAACACCTATCGAAGTCGCATCGGTCGAATAATCGCCCTGATCGCTGTATTTACCGTAAACATCAACATCACCGTAAATACGGCCGCGTTTAACTACAATGTCCAAAATGCTGTTATCCTTGCCCTGTAACGTTCCATACAGACTTACAGCTCCAATTTTGTTCTCACCGCTGCCGCTGGTATAATTCAGGCTGCCGTCGCTGTATTCGTAGGCAGCGCCCACACGCCAGTCACCAGCCTGAGCGTCATAACCAAGCTGATAAGTTTTATATTTATTGGTAAATTCATCGCCGCCCAGCTTGCCGCCAAACATTCTTGCCCAAACACCGTTATCGGCGCCGCTCTGCAGCTCGCCTAAACGCTGGCGCAGCGTGCCGTTGCCGTCTATCCATGCAGTATAAGCAACCTGATTCGCACTAACCATTGTATTAACGCTGTCAACAGTATTCTTTTGTAAAGAACCAATAAACCAGTCATATTTACCGTTATTTTCCTTATCTGCCAGCGTAAGATCAAATTCGTACAAGCCATTGGCATAAACAGAATCTGAAACGGCAAACTTGGTATCAGCCGCTGCGCCCTTTACCAAAACCGCCTGGTTTCTTGCCGCAGCTTCCATCCCGCCGGTCGAAATCAGTTTAATCGTATTAGTACCTGCAGCAGAAGTTTTATCAATAACCAGCTTATCGCTGTAACTGCCGCCTCCGTCTACACTGCCGGCATTCATTACAAAAGTTCCGTCTGTCGCCGTCAGATTATCAACCTGCAAATTGCTGTAACGGCTGCTGTCGGCAGTCATATTTATTACAGAACCTTTACCGACGGTCAGATCACTGACTGAAGAATTGCCCTTCAGGTCCCAATAGGCGCCATTAGTAAATTTTAAATCAGTAGTGCTATCTGTTGCCGTGTAGCTATTGCCTACTAAATAAGATTGCGCCGTATCAAAATTGACCTTGACCGTACCATTTACTAGATTTCCAGAACCCGGGCTATCCTCTATTGCTCTGGCTTCTATAGTGCCTTCCAGCTTCACATCATTGCCGCCGTCCTTATTAACTTCAACCTTGCCCCCTTCAGCAATCACAGCTGCACCAAGATTACCGTTTTTCACAGTCAACCCTTTGGCAAAAGTAACGTCTGCCTTAGTACGACTGTAAACACCATACATTTTGGCATTGCTGTCACCTTCATGCGTAGTCATCGTAATCTGCGCATCATCTGTAAAAGCCAGTTCACTGCCAGTCTGAGCGTAAACGCCGTACATAATAGCTCCATCATTCTCATTACTTACATCGATGTTTGTCTTACCTGCAACATCCAGCTTGCCAAGAGCAGTAACCTCTATGCCTTTAACATAAGTTCCATTGCCGTTTGCAGTAATCTGCAAATCCCCACTAACGGCCACCTGGCCGCGGTCATTATGCCCAACCAGGCTGATACCGTTAATATCAGCCCCATTAGACCGGGCAGTAATCGTCAAATCACTATATTCAGTATCTGCGCCCCATAGCTTTAGGCCATCAACATCATTATAGTCTGTGGTTTGGATTTTAGAGGTGACATCGATAACAGTACTGCCAAAGCTGCTTTTAACACCACTGCCTTCTATTACAATACCGAAAGCATCATATTCACCTGTTACTTCTATTTTGGTATTGTCACTGACGGTAACCGAATCTTTGTCTCCCATTAAATAAATTCCTGTCGCGGAGCCGTCCGTTGCCTTGCCATAAATATCCAAAGTTTTAGCCTGCAGACTGTTGATGCAACCATCATCATTCAAGTTACCGGCACGAATGCCGTCAACACCGTTAACAGCTTCTGCGTGGATGTTCAAAGCCCCGGTCATTTCCATTTTAGAACCACTATATAAGGTGACGCCGGCAGCATAATCCATCTGCTGCACCGCATTATCCTTATTGATATTGATCGTCAGATCCCCGCCTTTGATACTGGTTTCATACCCCGCACCAGCATCGCTTCCATAAGAATAAACACCATTGGCATAACTTTCAGCAGCATTACTGTTTATCGTAATAACAGAACCAGTGTCCGTACCCAAATCTACTTTCCCCTGCGTCTCGACACGCAGACCGTTGCGCCAGGCCTGATTGTCGTTGCCGGACTGATTATTCGTGCCAAGGCCGTTAATCGTCAGCTCGATACCCTTTTGTGCGTCCAATGTTGATACGCCGTCCACAAAGATACCGTTATAACCATAGGTGTCCCCAGTATCCGACATTGTAACCGTCACCCGTTCAGTAGCCGTTGTCGTATTATATCTGCCATAAGTATAAATACCGGCGCAGTTTTTTCCCGGATCATCCATGGTAATCGTGATTTTACCGTAGTCCGCGCCATAAGTGCCTGTATTTAAAGTATCAGTGCCGGTATAATCTGCCGCCCAGACGGAGTTGTCCCCCCCGAATGTGCAAGCGTACGCGGCACCTGCAATAATCAACGACCTCAATACTTTCCTTTGTAACTCCCCGCCTTGCTTTTTGTTATAGCCTTTCACCAAACTCATCTCCTAAATTTTTATAAAATACGAAATGCCATAAAGAAATCCCCCACTTGGATGATGAGGGATATTCTTTATAGATTTTTCAAGCTGCCATCCTGATTTTAGAAGCTGTAACGGAAGCCGACATTGACGCCCCAGTTTTTAGTTACGTCGCCGCCGCTGATACGTTCTACATCCAGATACATACTGGAATCCTTATTAAATTTATGGTTGACACCGATACCATATTCGATGGCGGTACCGCCGATGCTGTCACTGTAGCTGGCGCTTCTGCCGTCAGCGCTGACATGTGTATTGATGTCGCCGTCGAAGTCGTGCAGTACTGCCGCTTTCAGATAAACGCTGCTGTCTGCCGCAAAGGTTTTGCCCAGCAGGAAGCCGCCGCGCAGAACAATGCTGTTCATGCTGTCGTTAGTAACGCTCATAGTATTGTCGCGAGTGGTTACGGTATAATCATCGCCGCCCAGATGTACGTAGCTTGCACGCACCATAGGTTCAACGAACCATCCGTCATTCAAATCCTGACGATAGCCGTATTCAACAGCAAAGCTTATAGCTGTACTGCCAAAATCACCGTCCAGTTTTTGGGCAATAGTGCCGCCGTAAGCGCTGGTTTCACTGTCAACTTTACCAACTTTGGCAATGATGTCTACATGATGACCTTTATCGCCAGTCCATGTGCCATATAAAGCGCCTGCCGCGGTTTTGATTTCACCGTCGCCATTAGTCAGGCTGGTATCGCCTTTAGCATATTGTCCTGCCAGGCCGATACGCCAGTTACTGCCGATCTCACGGTCATAACCTGCCGCAAAGCCGTTATATTGATAATCGTTATCTCCCTGCAGTCCATCTACTTTGATTTTGCCGCCGACATATTTAGCCCAAACGCCGTCGTTATCGTCTGCAGAATTACGGACGTCGCCCAGACGTTCCATCAAAGTTTCATCAGCGCCGAACAGAGTCACTGCCGCTCCGGCTGCGATCTTGTTGGCATCCTGAGCCGCCATTTGGGCAGAGGATTGAGCTGCGGCTTTAGTGGTGACCTGTGTCAGGTTCAAGCCGTTGTTGACAATTTCTGCCTTGCCCTCATATTCATAGGCCCAGACGCCGTTATCATATTTCATTTCTTTGATTTCGTAAGTAGCGCCATCCTGCCCGGTAGCCTGCGCTTTGTTAATCAGTACAACGTCAGCGTTCAAATGGCCTTTATCTGCTGCGCCGGCGGCATTGTTATAGCCGTTGCGCATTCCCTGGTCAAATACGGTGATATTATAGGTACCTTTGCCGGTAGCAGTATTAGTGGAAATAATTTTATCGTTGCCTGCCGACTGACCGTAAACGCCGTTGGCATTGGTACGCATAAAGAGCTCGTTAGTACCGGAAGCATCCAGATCATTAGTAGTGATAGTACGGTAATCAGCAGTATTGTATTTGTCTGCCTGATTATTTTCGTCATAGAAGTAGACCGTACTGCCTTTCAGCGTGGTCTTGTCTGCCACCGTCAGGGTTTTCAGATTGTCAGTCAGGTTCATGGTCGTACCGCTGATATTCAAAGAACCTGCACTATCAGTTCCTGCATTAACTTCAGTATTTGATTTTAAAGTCAGAGTACTATCTGCTGTGCCGTGCTTTACAACCTCTACATCGCCGTTAAATATAATATTTGCAGCTTTGGCATCAAAGGTAACATTACTGTCGTAAGTCCAGACAGAATATTCGTGAGTCAGGTTATCTGCATTACCATTACCGCCAGTAGCGGTCACTGTAATGCCGCCAGCATCACTGACGAACTCCAGGTCATTGTTATTGCCTTCTATGCCCTGAGCACCCTGCCAAGTACCAGCTGCAGCGGTCGCTGTAATATTAATAGCGTCTGTCGTGTGTACTCTGACAGCAGTATTGTCAAACGCCATACCCTGAGCAAAATTCTTTGCTTCACCTTTATCGGCAGTTGCTACAACTATCAATTTACCAGCAACATCAACAAGCATGGAACCGCCATTTACTGTAAATGCTGTTGCCGTAGATGTAGTTGCCGTAGCATCAGCCTTGTAATCAAACGCCGGCTCTGAACCTGAAGCAGGTGTTTGTAAATCAACATCACCTGTTGCTGCAGCATTCACTGTAAAGTCGCCTGTAACAACATAAATATTATTGGAATCTGTAGCTTCAACAGCGACAGCGTTATTGGTAACCGCTGCACCTTTTGCTTCTGCGCTGATAGCCAGGCCAGCGTCAGAAACCACGTTCAAAGTGCCGTTTGTAGTAACAAGGCCAGCTGCAATTGCTTTCTCGCCGTTGCCTGTTTGCGCAATCGTTCCCGTCGGCGTGATGCCGCTGCCACCTGCGCCGCCGTTAGTAGTTGCATTGACAGCGCCATTTTGTCCAACAGCAGTTGTTCCTGCGCTACCCGCTGTACCGGTGTTATTTAAATTAGCTGTGCCGCCTGCTGCCTCATAAGCTTCACTGCTCTCGAAACTGCCTACGCCTTTACCGGCTATAGCAGTAGCTTTAATAGCAGTCGTTTGCAGATTGACCTGCGATTGCGTAAAGGTCAAAGCTGTGGAAGTTGCACTGCCGCCAACTTGACTTATACCAGCATTACCTGCGTTGCCACCAGTACCACCGGTGCCGCCCTGGCCTGCATTGCCGCCTGTGCCTACAGTACCGTTAGCAGCAGCGGCACCTTCACCGCCCTGAACACCTTGCGAACCCTGAACAGCAATGTTTCCATTTAATAAAATACCGCCCTGGCCGCCAGCACCACCAGCGCCGCCATGTCCACCTTTACCAGCGTCGCCATAGTCGCCGCCGTCACCGCCAACGCCTCCGTTGCCACCAAAACCGCCAATGCCACCTGCGCCGCCGATACCTGCTTTAGCGCCGTCGCCACCGGTTGCAGTAACTGCAATGCCATTGCCTGCTACAGCAAGATTGATAATACTGTCAGTCCCGGCAAACCCCAGCGCAGTTGCATTACCGCCAACACCGCCATTACCACCGTGGCCACCAGTTCCGCCAGTTCCACCAACGCCGCCGTTACCACCAACACCGCCGATACCGCCATTGCCGCCTATTCCGGCCGCACCACCCTGGCCGCCGTTACCACCGTTACCACCGACAGTACCTTGTACATCATTATCGCCAGAACCTGTACTATGATGGGCATTACTGCCACCAGCACCCTGAGCACCTTGACCGCCCTGAGCACCGTCGCCGCCATCACCGCCATCGCCACCGTTCCCGCCGATACCACCGGTTCCGCCTACGCCGCCGATACCACCGGCGCCACCTGCACCACCAGCTCCGCCATTACCAGCCGCAGCTTCAACAACAAGCCCGCCTAAGCTGATCGTAGTCGCCGTGCCGCTGCCCGCAATTTTCAGTCCTGTCGCTTCAGCGTTACTACCGCTGCCGCCATTACTACCGTTACCACCAATGCCGCCTGTAAGGCCAACAGCTCCCACAGTGCCAGCAGTACCGTCAGCACCAGCCAGGCCATCACCGCCAGCACCGCCTATAGTGCCATTAGCTCCGGCAGTACTAGGAGTTGTGCCCGAAGTAGTACTATCAGCGCCATCAGCGCCCTGCGCGCCGTCACCTGCTTTAGCGGGAACAGTTGTTATTGCTGCCGCAGTACCGCCTACGCCGCCGTAACCGCCGTGGCCGCCGTCACTGCCTGTAGCAGTCACAGTCAACACGCCGCCGGTGGCAGTATTATTGCTGCCTGTAATGTCAACACCGGTAGCTATGGCAAGTCCGCCGTTGCCGCCATTAGCACCGGCGCCGCCATTTAAGTTTTTATCACTTGCCCCATCGACACCCACTTTACCTTCATGGGTATATTTGCCGGAAGTGATTTCCTGGGAATAAGTATTGCCGCCAATGGCTTTAATTGCAATATCACCAAAGGTAATATTGGCGTTTAAGATATTAGTAGAATAAATACCTACAGCAGAACCGATACCGCCATTTTTGCCTGCGGTACTTTCTTCAACTGGCAATCCAGCCGCAGCGCCTTTGCCGTCAGCACCGATAATACCTTCTACAGTCATACTTTTAAGAGTTATAGTTTTACCGCCCATATCGTCCTTGGCACGAAAGGCCAGATCAGCAAAATTCTCATGGTATTGGGCGGCGTACATATCTTCACCGGTTTTTTGCTCTCTCGCAATCGCAATAGCACGATCACTATCAGCTGTATAGCTGGAATATTGTCTCGGATGATCCTGGCTGCCGCCATCGGCTGCCCACACCTGTCCTGGCACAGCCACCCACGCCGTCCCCATTACAGCCAGCGTTACTGCTGCTGCCAGCTGTTTTTTATTACTTGTTTTTAAATACACTAAAATCAACTCCTCAAAATTTGTTGAACAATATATTTCTTCGGCTGACGCCGCAGGAACCAAAGCTTTTACCTGACTTCAAGAGGCTGTTTTAAAATAAATATTTTAAAAAACTCATATTTAACTTGTTTTAGATTGTATTTTTTAACTATTTTATATAATTCTTTAGTTATTTTATCACAGATGTCCCCCCCGACAAGACACGAGAAGGTTATTTTTAAATTTTTTTCTGCGCCGCGTTATTACGCTCCGCGGCACTTGCGCTGCGGCGCAAGTGCGTGTGCGTACTTCACCCGCAGCCAGACGAAAACATCGAAAAAAATAGCCTGCCAAAGCAGACTATTTTTTGATCATTATGGACACTTCAAATTCCAGCACCTGCTGCAAACGTGTCAGTACGGCTACAGTGGTGCTGACCTCGCCGCGTTCGATACAGCCATAGTGCTTGGCCGATAAACCTACTGCTTCAGCGATCTGTTCCTGGGTCAGCTTTTTATTTAGCCGCGCTGTTTTCAGCTGCCGGCCTATATATTTTTGCATGCTATCCCTCCCGCCATTATTTTAAGCAGTAAAGGCATAAAATTAACACCTGATTGTACAGGGTGTTAATTTTCGTCGAAAAAGTTTAGACTGTTTGTTGTTGCGCGCGACGTTTTACAGTATAGCCGGGTATCATAAAATTATAGAGAGAACTGATCGTTATAAAAAATTTACCTGAACAGGCAGAGAGATTGAAAACATTGATAACCGCCGCCCAGGCTGGTGATAAAGCAGCACTGCTGCAGTTATGCACGGATTTTAAGCCGCTTTTAAAAAGCGAGGCCCGGCGTGAGATGTTTTACAGGTCGCTGGGAAAAGACGCAGAAGGTATCGCCGTTCTGGCCTTTATCGAGCTGGTTTTGCAGTATAAGGGCACTGATTTTGAAAACTGGCCCGGGCTAGCACGCTGTAAGGTGCATTTTGCTGTTTTTGACGCGATGCAGAAGCAGGGCAGAATTTGGGAAAACGAAGCCCAGACAGATACGGACAGCGAAGCCGGAATCGCCCTGCTGGAGACAGGCTGTGCAGCAGGTGAGCGTCTGGACGAGCTGGCACGTTTTTTACTTTCACTGGAACTGCAGGAAGCGCTGCGGCAGTTAAGTGCAGAACAGAGGAAAATACTGACGCTGCTGTTTTTAGATGACCTGAAGCCGGCCGAGGTGGCAGGACGTCTGGGCTGCACTGTACGCAACGTCACTAAGCACCGGCTAAAAGCACTTGATAAAATGCGGCAGCTTTTGGCACATTAAGGATCAGGCAAATAAAAAAACAGACATTCACGAAACGTGAATGTCTGTTTTTTTATTTAGACAACTGCAAATTGCTCAATTATTACGGCAATGCTATTGATATTTCAGCCGCTACTTTTCAATAACTATTAAGTAAGATGCGCATTTTTACTTACCTATATGGTAATGCTGTTTTTATCCATTATGGTAGAATTTATCTTGATTAAAATACAAAAAGACCCTTTCAGCTGAACTGAAAGGGCCTCTTGATTTACGATCTGTAATTTGATACCGATTATCTGCGTTCGCGAATACGAGCAGCTTTACCGGTAAGGCTGCGCAGATAGTAGAGTTTTGCTCTACGAACGATACCACGACGGGAAACTTCGATTTTCTCCAAACGTGGGCTGTGGATCGGGAATGTTCTTTCAACGCCTACGCCGTAAGAAATACGACGAACAGTGAACATTTCACGAACGCCGGCGCCGCTGCGTGCAATTACTACACCTTCGTACATCTGTACGCGTTCACGAGTACCTTCGACTACTTTTACATAAACTTTTACGGTGTCGCCTGCACGGAAGTCAGGGATGTCGGAACGAAGCTGTTCTTGTTCCAATACTTCAATAATATTCATAATTTCCTCCTCGAATCATAGACGTTCATGTGCGAACACACCACAGCGGACCGTCCGTTTTACACAAATGACATTATATCATACTGTTCAATTAGTTGCAATTATTTTTTAAGCATTTTGACAGTTATTTTTCCCACCAGGCCTCACCGGCCAGCCGGTCTAAAATAATCGCAGCCGCAGAGCGCACACACAGGTGATTATAGTCGCAGGGACCATAAACAGGTTCAAGTACATAATCAAAACTGTTCATTGTTTCCTGTTCCATACCAAAGCCGGTGCCAAAAAGCAGCAGCAGAGGTTTATCACCGCTGTGCAGCAACTTTCGTACAAAGCCATAGGTCACTGTATTAGGATAGGTGCGGGCATCGGTAGTAATCGTAACCGGCGCCTGCCCCTCTATTTCAGTAACCGCGGCAATAGCCGACTCAATGCTGGACGTATAGGTTACACGTTCCAGCGCGTTGCTGCGGTCAGGATTATAGGTTTTGCCGTAACCATGCTGCCAATAGTCAGTTATCCTTTTGATGATTTCAGACTGTACCTCCAGCGGATGGATCAAAAAATATTTTTTGACATCATAGGTGCGAGCGGTACGCGAAATATCGTGGATATCGAAGTTAGTGACGGCAGTAGCAATGACCTGCATATTTTTATTGTAAATAGGATAATGCACCAGCCCCAGATAAAGGTTAGCCATTATTATCACCTGCGAGTTCCTGTTTGATTTCGTTAAGCAGCAACACATCCTCTTTGCCAAGCTCTGCAAGCAGATCAGGCCTGTGCAGATAAGTCGCTTTAAGGGCTTCTTTACGGCGCCAGCGATTGATCAGAGCGTGATTGCCGTTACGCAGCACTTCCGGTACTTCCAGTCCTTCAAATTCCACCGGCCGGGTGTACTGAGGATATTCCAGCAGTCCCGTACTGAAAGAGTCTTCAACGGCACTGGCCATTTTTCCAAGCACGCCCGGTATAAAGCGCGCTACAGCGTCCATAACTATCAGTGCCGGCAGTTCGCCGCCGGTAAGTACATAGTCGCCAATGGAAAGTTTTTCATCGACCCAGTTGAAGATCCGTTCATCGAAGCCTTCATAATGACCGCAGACCAGAATGAGATCCTGGCCGCTGCGGGCATATTCTTCAACGATATCCTGCTTTAATGTGCGCCCGCCCGGGCACATGGCAATAACCCGCGCTGCAGGCAGCTGCTGTTTGGCCATGCGGATAGCCGCTACCATCGGCTCTGGCTTCAAAACCATGCCGGCACCGCCGCCAAAGGGCGTATCGTCCACTGTACGGTGCCTGTCAGTTGCAAAATCGCGCGGATTGATGCAGCTGACTTCTACAAGTCCCGCATCGACGGCGCGTTTGATAATGCTGTGACCGGCCGCTTGTTCAATTTGTTCAGGAAATAAGGTAATAAAGAGAAATCTCACGGTGCATCTGTCCATTCAGGTAATTCGACCACGATCTTACGGTCTGTAATATTTATTTCCTTAACGTGCTTTTTGAGGGCCGGGACGAGGATATCCTTGCCTTCCGGTACAGCAATAACGTAAACGTCGTTGCTGCCGGTGCTGAGCACGTCTTTCAATGTGCCGAGCTGTGTTCCTGCCGTATCGAATACGGGCAGTCCGAGCAGGTCGGCTACATAATATTCGCCTTCTCCAAGCTGAGGCAGATCTTCACTGTTGATTAAAACCTTTTTGCCGCGCAGCAGTTCGGCATCGTTCATTGTTTCCACACCCCTGCATTTCATCAGTACCATACGTTTATGGAACCGGGCAGAGGTGATCTGAAGCGAACGGCCGTCTTCGAGCAGCAAAGAGGAAAGCTCTAAAAATTGTTTAGGATGATCTGTCTGCGGCAGAATACGAATATCGCCCCGCACACCGTGCGGAGCGATAATAGTGCCAATAACTACTTGTTTTTCCATATCATTCGCGGAAAGCAATGATCTTGCCATCCTCAGTGAGGATCTCGGCGCCCATCAGAGCGTCGATATCAGTGCCTATGGTGATCTCGACAGTACGTTCAAGTGTACCGTGACCGATCTCCGCACCGATCTCCAAAGCTTCAGCGCGTTTAAGTTTATCTTCGGCTTCTGCTTTAGCGGCATTGATCTTGTTTCTTTCCATTTCAATCTGCTCACGCAGTGAAGGAAGTACGCTCAGGTCGCTGGCGGCCTGAGAAAGAGCTTTTTTGGCTTGGAATTCGAAGTGCTCGATATCCAGATTAATCGTTTTTATGGTGTTTTGGACATCTCCAATAATTTTCAACTTGAGATCTTCTGTTACTTTTGCTTTTATTGCAACCGGAACACGTACAAACATTTTATCCATATCGTTTACCATCCTTATACGTCTTAGACAATCTCTACGACAACTTTTACATTCTCACGGGTTGCAACAGCTTTCATGACAGTTCTGATTGCTTTAGCAATGCGGCCCTGTTTTCCAATAACTTTACCCATATCTTCAGGAGCAACATGGAGGCGAAGCACCGTTGATGTTCCGGTGGTTTCCTCCTCCACGACTACTGCAGACGGATTACTCACTAGAGACTTGGCCATGACTTCTACCAATTCTTTCATGCAAATCACGCCTCATTTCTTATTTTGCTTTAGATTCAGCATATTTTTTCATGATGCCGTCTTTGCTGAAAAGGTTTTTAACGGTATCAGTAGGTTGTGCACCTTTAGCCATCCAGGAAAGAGCTTTCTCTTCGTCGATCTTTACGGTAGCGGGTTGTACAGTGGAATCATAGAAACCGATGCTTTCGATGATGCGGCCGTCACGCGGAGAGCGGGAGTCAGCAACAACGATACGGTAAAAAGGAGCTTTTTTAGAGCCCATACGTTTTAAACGGATTTTAACTGCCATGTCTATTTCACCTCCTTAAACCAGATGTTGATTTAAATTTATTTGTTCATAAAAGGCATTTTGAAACCGCCTTTTGAAGCAAACTTGGCCATACCCTGCATCTTTTTCATCATCTTTTTGCTTTCTTCAAAGTTTTTGAGAAGCTTGTTGACATCCTGCACGCGCATACCGCAGCCTGCTGCGATACGTTTACGGCGGCTGCCGTTGATGATATCGGGATGACGGCGTTCTTTCGGGGTCATGGAACGGATGATGGCTTCAACGCGGTCGAATTCTTTTTCGTCAACGTTGGCTTCTTTCAGCTTTTGGCTGATGCCGCTCATACCGGGGATAAGCCCCAAAATAGTTTCCAGCGAGCCCATTTTTTTGACCTGCTGCATTTGTTCCAGGAACTGCTCGAGCGTGAATTCGTCTTTGCGCAGTTTCTTTTCCATTTCCAAAGCTTTGGCAAGGTCGGTCGTGGACTGGATCTTTTCGATCAGAGACAGGATATCGCCCATGCCCAGAATACGGGATGCCATACGGTCGGGATGGAAAGGTTCCAAAGCGTCAAGCTTCTCACCCATACCGACAAATTTGACCGGGCGTCCGGTAACTGCTTTTACTGACAATACAGCACCGCCTCTGGCGTCGCCGTCGAGCTTGGTAACGATAAGTCCGTCTATGCCCAGCTCGCCGTTGAAGCTTTCGGCTACAGTGACTGCGTCCTGGCCTGTCATCGCATCGACAACCAGCAATATTTCATGCGGATTGACGGCAGCTTTGATATTGCGCAGTTCGTCCATCAGTTCTTCGTTGATATGTAAGCGGCCCGCGGTATCGATGATTACCGTGTCGCAAGCCAGTGAGAATGCTTTATCCATTGCCTTGCGCGCTATCTCGACCGGAGATACCTGATCGCCAAGAGCAAAGACAGGCAGTGAGAGCTGTTCGCCCAGAACCTGTAATTGTTTGATAGCCGCAGGACGGTAAACGTCGCCCGCTACAAGCAACGGCTTTTTGCCTTTTTTCCGCAGCAGGCTGCCAAGCTTGCCGGCGGTAGTAGTTTTACCAGCGCCCTGCAGACCTACCAGCATAATGACTGTAGGCGGTTTGTCCGCTACGGTGAGCTTGCTTTGTGTGCCGCCCAAAAGCTGGGTCAGTTCGTCGTTGACGATCTTGATGATCTGCTGACCGGGAGTCAGGCTTTGCTGAACTGTTTCGCCCAGCGCGCGTTCTTTGATATTGGCAACAAAATCTTTAACGACTTTAAAGTTGACGTCGGCTTCAAGCAGAGCCATCCGCACTTCGCGCAGAGGCGCTTTAAGATCGTCTTCTGTTATTTTGCCGCTGCCGCGGAACATTTTTATCGCATTTTGCAGTCTTTCAGATAAATTTTCAAAAGCCATTTTTACCTACTTTCGCCGCTCAATTCGTCTAAAATGCGGCGTACTTGTTGAAGTTCTGCCGAGCCACCGCTTTGAGCAAGGTGGTCAGCCAGCAGCCGGCTCATTTCTTCCAGCAGCTTTTTATCGTGATCATCGCGGGCCAGCAGCGCCAGTTTGCTTTCATAGCGTTCCAGAGTATGCTCTACCCGTTTGATAAGGTCATGTATCGCTTGTCTTGATACTTCAAGTTCATCGGCTATCTCAGCCAGCGAAAGGTCGTCGCAGAAATACAGCTCCAGACATTTTTGCTGTTTTTCGGTTAGCAGGCAGCCGTAGGCATCGAACAAACGTCCTAACCGTACTCTTTGCTCCAAACTGTTTTCCTGCATTTCAATCACCAAAATCTTTACATATTTTATCCGACTTTGGTATTATATCGAAAATCGCAGAGGCTGTCAAGCATTTTTACTTGTCACCATCAAACAAGGCGTCGACAAATTTATCGGCTTCAAAGGGCCGGAAATCCATAATGCCTTCGCCGACACCGATCCACTTAACAGGCAAGCCAAGTTCTTCTTTGATAGCAATAACGACACCGCCTTTAGCCGTACCGTCGAGCTTGGTCAGCACAACACCGGTGACGTTGGCGGTTTCCATAAAGACTTTGGCCTGATTGATAGCGTTCTGCCCTGTCGTTGCATCCAGCACGAGAAAGGTTTCATGCGGAGCTTCTGGTATCTCGCGTTTGATGATGCGGTGTACTTTCTCCAGTTCGTTCATCAGATTGGTTTTATTATGCAGCCGTCCGGCAGTGTCAATAAAAAGTACGTCGACATTGCGGGCAATAGCGGCTTTGACAGCGTCAAAAACCACGGCAGCCGGGTCAGCACCTTCTTCGTGACGGATAACTTCGCAGCCGGCACGCTCGCCCCAAATCTGCAGCTGTTCGGCAGCGGCGGCACGGAAGGTATCGCCGGCAGCCAGCATGACTTTGTATTTGAACAGATGAAAATAGTTGGCCAGCTTGCCGATAGTAGTGGTTTTACCAACACCATTGACGCCCACGACAAGAATAACCGTAGGTTTGGCACCGATACGGGTACGCTGTCCTTCGTCCTGCAGCATTTCGGCAATATATTTTTTGAGGAACGGCATAACCTGCTCCGTCCCCTCGATTTCTTTCTTTTTAGCAGCCTGACGAACAGCATCGATAAGCTTTTCTGTGGTTTTGACACCAACATCACCGCTCAGAAGGATCATTTCCAGTTCTTCCAGAAAGTCTTCATCGACTTTGGCCGACATACCTACAAGTTCTTCGATACGGTCAGTAAAGTTGCGGCGGGTCTTGCTGAGTCCGTCTTTCAGTCGTTCTAAAAATCCCATGTTCTCACTCCTTTTCGCTCAATTTGACAGATAGTAATTTAGAAACACCGGATTCTTCCATGGTAACGCCGTGCAGAACATGCGCGGCTTCCATAGTGCCTTTGCGGTGTGTGATAACAATAAACTGCGTGCTTTCGGCATAGGCTGCCAGGAATTTCGCAAAGCGGTCAACGTTAGCTTCGTCAAGCGCCGCATCTATTTCGTCAAGGATACAGAAGGGCGAAGGCTGATAGCTGAGCAGAGCGAACAGCAGGGCGATAACCGTCAGGGCCCGCTCGCCGCCTGATAGCAGGAAGAGGCTCTGCAGTTTTTTACCGGGAGGCTGCACTTCGATATCGATGCCGCTGCCTAAAACATCATTAGGGTCAGTAAGTTTTAAAGCAGCAGTACCGCCGCCGAATAAACGCACATAACAGTCGGAAAAATATTCGTTTATTTTTCCAAAGGCCTCTTTGAAGCGTTTGGCCATACCGGAATTGATTTCGCTGATAACTGCTTCCAGATTGGCTTTGGCCTCTGAAAGATCGCTGTATTGACGCTGTAAAAATTCGTAGCGCTCGCTGACAGCTTCATATTGTTCGATTGCCGCAGGATTTACCGGGCCTAAGGTTTCAATTTCACGCTCCAGACGCAGTTCACGCCGACGTAAAGCCGCATCGCTTTCATCCAGCAGATCACCGCTGGCACGTGCTTCGTCCAGAGTAATACGGTATTCAGTCGCCAGCTGTTCCAGAGCATGGTCATAGTCGCTGTTTTGACGTACCATTTCCATCGCTGCCTGATTGCGCCTGGTTTCAGCAACAGTCAGTTCTTTTTTCAAAGAATCCAGCCTCTCGCCTGCCACTGCCTGCTTTTCAGTAATGGCAATACGTTTGGCCCCGAATTCATCTTTACCGCCGACAACGGTCTGTAATTCGGCCAGTAATGCGGTACTGCTGGCAGCCAGCTGTTCAGTGCTGGTTTTGCTGGCCGTTATCACGTCAAGTAAATGCTTTTGCTCGTCTTCATTAGCAGCGAGTTCCTGCTGCATACGCCCCATATCGGCATCAAGCTGCTGCATCCGCTCGGCCATCATCGTAGTCCGTGCGGCAGTCGATTCCAGTTCGACCCTGGCATCCTGCAGACGATTGCGGATAGATGCCAGCGCGCTGTGGTCTGCGGCCGTTTGTTTCTGCAGATCATCCAGCAGCTGTTTGCCCTGTGCGTCTTCGGCTTCCAGAGCCGTTAGCTGCGGGCGCAGGTCGGTAAGCTGCTGGCGAGCTGCCATATATTCCTGAGAAACCTGATTACGGTCATCCAGCAGAAGCTCCAGCCGTTCCGCAGCCTGACGCTGCTCTGCGCTTAAACGCTCCAGAGCTACGCCCAGTTCAGCTTTGCGGATTTCCTTCTGCTGCAGGTCCTGGCGCAGTTCCACCAGTTTGTTGTTATAAACTTTTAAGGTACCTTCGTGTTCTTCAAGCAGCTCCTGATATCCCAACAGCTCACGGCGCAAGACACCTGCCTTTTGTTCCTGTTCGTCGATCTCTTTTCCGCGCGACAGAAAGCCGGCTTCCTTCTGCTGCCTGCTGCCGCCGGTCAGCGAACCGCCGGCATTGACGACATCTCCCGCCAAAGTAACGACTCGGGTACGAAAGCTGCTTTTTTTGGCGGCTGCCAAAGCGGCATCCATATTATCCGCTACCAGCACCCGACCCAGCAAAAATTTAAAGATCGGCGCCAGTTTTATATCATAGCCGATCAGATCGGCAGCAAATCCCCGAATACCCGGCAGTTTTGCCAGTGCCTCTTCTTCACTGCGGCGTTCATAATATTTGATAGTATCAAGCGGCAGGAAGGTCGCCCGGCCGGCCTGACGCTGTTTAAGATAGGCGATGGCCTTTTTGGCGGCTTCCGAACTGCCCATAACAAGGTTCTGCGCCGCTCCTCCTAATGCAGTTTCTATTGCAACTACATATTCAGGCTGCACTTCGATCAGTTCGGCGGCAACACCGATAACGTCACTGCGCCAGGGTTCCTGCGACTGCAGCACTGTTTTGATCCCATAGCCAAAGCCTTCATAGCTTTTCTGCATATTCTGCAGCAGGTTCAAACGGCTTTCCAGCGCTGTGATCCTGTTTTGACAGTCTTTATGCTGCGACAGAACTTTATTCAGCGCTTCGGTCTCTTCGGCAGCTTTAGCACTCAATTCCCTGCCATCGCGTTTAATAAGCTCCAAAGAGTTTTCTACATTGCTCTGCTCATCGTTCATATTACGGTAACGGGTCTGCAGTTCTTCGCCTGCGGTTTCTGCTTCGGCGATGCTCTTTTTAAGGGCGTCACGCTTACGCATCCGCTGTTCCTGCTCCTGCTCCAGTCCACGGATCTCATTCCGCAGATTGACCATTGTACGCATATTATCGAAAGCAGCTGTTTTCATATCTTCCATTGCCGCTTCAGCTTCGCTGATACGTGTTTCTTTTTCTGCCTGTTCTCCGGTCAGCCTGCTTACCAAAAGCTGTGCGGCAGCCTGCTGCGCTTCTAAACGGTCATAATCCACGACCATCGTTTTGAGCTGAGTATCCAAAGCTGCGATCTGTTCCTGCAGCTTTTTGCCCTGCTCTTCCAAACGCAGTCCTGATTTTTCGCTTTGCCGAACACGCTCTGCCAACACAGCTTCCTGACCACGCAGTTTTTCCAGAGCTGTTTCTTTTTCTTTGATATCGTCCTGAATACGGTTATAGGCTTCACTGAGCTTATCCAGCTCCATTTGTAAGGCACTGCATTCAGCTTCCTGTGTGCTGACGGCAGTAGCGCGTTCCAGTACTTTATTTTCAAGTTCGGCATCCTGTGTGTTCAGCTTCTGCCGAATATTTTCAATATTTTCTATCTTGTGCACAAATTGGGTCAGTTTGCAGGCACGCAGTTCTTTATCCAGCAGATTGAATTTGCGTGTTTGTTCTGCAGCCAGGCGCAGAGGCTCGACCTGACCTTCGACTTCGGCTTTGATGTCGTTGATGCGGGTCAGGTTGGCAGCGGTATCGTCCAGACGCCGCATAGCTTCTTTTTTACGCATCCTGAACTTGGCAATACCAGCGGCTTCTTCAAACAAAGCGCGGCGTTCTTCAGGACGGCTGTTCAGTATTTCATCGATCTTATTCTGACCGATAATAGACATAGAACCACGTCCCAGACCAGTATCTGCCAAAAGGTCAAGAATGTCTTTTAAACGGCAGTTCTTTTTATTGATGGAGTATTCGCTGTCACCGCTGCGAAAAACGCGGCGGGTAATGCTTACTTCATCAAAATCAAGGCTGAGGCGATGGTCGCTGTTGTCAAAAACCAGCGTCACTTCGGCAACACCCAAAGGCCTGCGCTTGCCGCTGCCGGAAAAAATAACATCTTCCATTTTGCTGCCGCGCAGATATTTGGCGCTTTGCTCGCCCAGTACCCAGCGGATCGCATCAGAAATGTTGCTCTTGCCGCTGCCGTTAGGTCCAACGATTGCCGTAATGCCCGAACCGAAGCTTAATTCAATTTTATCTGCAAAGGATTTGAATCCATAAGTCGAAAATGACTTTAAATGCACAAAATCACCCAATCTGCAATATTCTATCAGTATATTTTACCATAGATGAAGGTTTCATACAATTATATGACTCAACGCACTTTTTTAATCAAGTGCTGCCGTTATGCTTAAGAAGCAAAAAGTATTTTTTGAAACACTTTTGCTGTATTTCAGGTCGTTTTGTAAAATATTTTTACATTTTTTTATCCTGATGCTAAAAATAACGATTTAATTATGATATAATATGAACACTTGGCAAGACAGCAGAAATGCTGCCAAGTGCCAGAATAACCCCGGGTCCTGGCGCCCGGACAAAATTTATCAGCAGTGAGGGGATTTTACATGAAACTTTCAGCACGTATCCAAAGTTTGACTTCTTCACCTATCAGAAAGCTGTCGCCGTATGCAGATGCAGCTAAAGCGAAGGGTAAAAAAATCTACCATCTGAATATCGGACAGCCCGATATCAAAACTCCTGACCAGTTTATGGAAAGCATCCGCACTTATGACGAGCAGGTAATTGCTTATGGCAATTCCAAAGGCGAAGGTTTTCTGATCGAAGCGATACGCAAATACTATGCCGAAAAAGGTATGGATTTTGCTGCCGATGATATTTTTATTACCAACGGCGGCAGCGAAGCTTTGATTTTTGCTGTCATGGCCTTATGTGATCCAGGAGACGAGATCATGGTATTCGAGCCGTTTTATGCTAACTATACTACTTTTGCCAGAGAGTTCGGCGCTAAAATCAACGCTGTACAGACAAATGTGACTGACGGTTACCATCTGCCTGACGCTGCTGCTATCGAAGCGCAGATCACGCCCAGAACAAAAGCTGTTTTACTGACTAATCCCGGTAATCCGACCGGTGTTGTTTATACACAGGAAGAAATGGATATGATTTCAGCAATCGTCCGCAAATATGACCTGGCTTTGATCGCTGACGAGGTATACCGTGAATTTGTTTATGACGGCGCTTACCGCAGCTTTGGCACAATGCCCGAGCTTGCCGACAACCTGATCATCATTGATTCGGTTTCTAAACGCTACAGTGCCTGCGGCGCCCGTATCGGCTGCATAATAAGCAAAAACAAAGAGCTTGCCAAGCAGATTATCAAATGCTGCCAGGGCCGTCTGTGCAGCCCGATTCTGGAACAGGTCGGCGCAGCCGCTTTATATACTACTCCCGTCAGCTATCTGGAGGAAGTGAATCAAGAGTACAAAAAACGCCGCGATACGATCGTTGCCGCTCTTAAAGAGCTGCCTGGCGTAGTTGCTTCCGATCCGAAGGGAGCCTTTTATATTATGGTGCAGCTGCCCGTAGACGATGCTGAAAAGTTTGCTATCTGGACTTTGGAAAATTTTGCTATTGATAACGAAACTGTTATGTTCGCTCCCGGCAACGGTTTCTACAGCGACCCTGAGTTGGGGGTTAATGAGGCTAGGCTGGCCTATGTTCTCAATTGTGATGATTTGAAAAAGGCAATTTATATCCTTGGTGAAGCACTGAAGGCATATCCAGGAAAAACTAACTGATAACTAAAGTAAAAGCCTTGAATACAAAAAGTATTCAAGGCTTTTTTATTTTTTAACGGCCGGTATTGATAACCTGCCACGCTTCCAAAAGCTTAGTCAGGCTCCAGCGGGCATTGGCCGGGCTGGTAGAAGGCAGGAAATGCACAGTAATCCCCTGCAGATCGAGCTGTCTGGTATATTTTTTAAAGGCGGCGGCAGCTTTGCCTCCATTACAGCAGATAGTATGTATCTGCGGATGATTCTGCAAAAATCCGGCCAGATCGTTAGGCTGCTCGCAGGTAATATCTGAATCAAGACTGCCTTCACGTTCGCAGTAACCCAGTACGTCCCAAAGAGCTATACGGTTATCTAAAAGCATCTGCTTTTTATCCGCATAATCCAAAGGAACCTCAGCATAGCCTAAAAGCATCGTCATCAACGGCCAAAAACGATTCTGCGGATGTCCGTAATACTGCTGCATCTGCAAGGAACGAACACCGGGCATGGAACCGAGAATGAGCAGCCTGCTGTCTGTGTCAGCGACCGGGTCAAAGCTCTGACATTCACTCATCGTCCAACCTCCAGCTTATCATAATACGTTCTGCATCAGGCCTGGCCTTGATATTTACAGGAACCGGTCCTGCAAGCTGCTGCCAGCGCCGCAGATTATTGTTTTTCAGCCCGCGCAGCTTTGATTCCAGCTTGCTCGGGCAGGTTATTACTATGTTTCCCGCGCCTTGGCAAAGCAGCCTCTGCAGCTGTGGAGTCAGTTCGGCATAGAGCAAAAAGCTTTGCACAAGTTCACCAAAAGATGGGTGGAACGGTCCAGCAACAATATTACCTTCACTGCACAACTCTTCATCGGCCTGCAAGCCAACACGAATGACTTTGATCCCCGCCAGGGTTAATTTGCTGTATACATAAGCACTTTGCTCAACTGCTGCTTCCAGTGTCAGAGGCTCAAATTCACCACTTTCGTAAATATGCTCAAGCGGCGTGCCTTTTATTACCAGCAAGGGATAAATACGGGCAAAAGAAGGACCGAGCCTGAGCACCTGCTCAACCGTAGCTTTGACGCTGTCAAAGCTTTGACCAGGCATACCTACCATTAACTGCAGACCGATCTCAAAGCCATACTGTTTCAGCAAAGAAACAGCCTTATAAACATCGGTGGCCTGATGCCCCCGCTCTGCCGCTGCCAGAACATTATCGTCCAGCGACTGCACACCCAGTTCTACCGTTTTTACGCCGTGTGCCTGCAGCAGCTCTAACCGGGCGGCATCAATATAATCTGGTCGGGTAGATAAGCGAACACTGCCAATAACGCCTTCCGCCAAAAGTTTATCTACAGGTCGGAAAAGTTCTGTCTGCAAGTCGGCCGGCAAACCTGTAAACGAGCCGCCGTAAAAAGCCGCTTCGTTGGAAGGGCCCGGTTTGATCCATTGCAGATAGCGTTCGAGCTGCTGCTCTACGTCTCTCGACGACGCAGTCTGCTGACCGCTGATAGTTTTTTGATTACAGAACACGCACTGGTGCGGACAGCCCGCATGCGGTATAAACACAGGTATGATTGCCACTGCCCTGCCTCCTTGCATTAAACGTTTATTATAATGCGGCTTATTAGTGCGCCTGCATTTTTATCAACATGCTTGATAATTGCATTATACCCGTATCACCGCTCCCGGTCAATGCCCGCCATCCGCCCTGGTGTCATTCACAAAATTTTACTTGCCTTTTTTAGAAAATGTTGTTATAATTCAATTAGTCCGATTTCGGACTTTATTAAAAAAGGAGGGCGCTTATGCATAAAGAGCTGCAACGGATACGCCACGGCTACTACGACCTTTGGTTCGGCACAAACGCCGTCTATGAACGCTGGGCCAAATCACACGGACTCAATAACAATTTACTACTGACCCTGTATTTGCTGAAGGAATTTCCAAATGACTGTACCCAGCATCTGATCTGCGAAAAACTGATGCTGCCCAAACAGACGGTCAACAGTATTCTGTCCGGATTGGAATACAAAGGCTTCGTCGAAAAAATAATCAGCCCTACTGATAAACGCGTCAAGCTGTTGGTTTTTACCAGTCAGGGTGCTGCTTATGCCGACGGGCTTTTACAAAAAATGGATGATTTTGAAGAACGGGCGCTGCGTAATATGACTGACGCCCAGCGCAACGCACTGCTGGAAGGCGGCTTTGCCTGGATGAAGGCTTTACGTGACGCCATAGATGATTAGGAGGATATCATGGGATTTGTATATTTAGGTTTAGCTATTGTTTTGGAATTACTGGGCACAACATTTTTGAAATACACACTGGGCTTTACTAAGCTGTCACCTTCGCTGGTAGTAGTTGCAGCTTACACAGGCGCTTTTTATTTTCTGTCCCGTTCACTGCAGTTTATTGATTTGAACATTGCGTATGCAACCTGGGCAGGTATCGGTGTCGTTGCCGCAGCCATCATTTCAATGCTGGTCTTTCACGAAAGCATCAACGCCATCGGCGCCGTCGGTATGGCTTTGGTCGTCAGCGGCGTAGTTCTGCTGAACCTGTATGGACCTTCACACTGAGCTGAACAGCAGACAAAGAAAACCCTTGCCGGTAAACCGGCAAGGATTTATTTTATTTAGGAAAGCCTGTCAAAGGCGCGCCCATTTTTTCAAGAGCGCTTTTAGCAGCCTGCTGTTCCGCTTCCTTTTTCGTCCTGCCTTCGCCTGAACCGATATGCTTACCGTTAACGGAAACAATGGTGGCAAAATGTTTGTTGTGTTCAGGACCTTTGGAACCGATCAGCTCGTAGACGATATCAACATCGCCATCCTGCTGCGCAACTTCCTGCAGCCTTGTTTTAAAATCACTGCAAATGCCGTGCGTACAGATAAAATCCAGCTCGGCTTTCATTAACCCCAGTAAAAATACACGGGCTGCTTCCATACCCTGGTCTAAATAATAAGCCCCAAGTACAGATTCAAAAGCGTCGGCCAGGATAGAAGCGCGTTCGCGTCCTCCTGACAAACCTTCTCCCTTTCCTAAAAGCAGGTAATCACCAAGATTTATTTTACGGGCATATTCAGCCAGAGATGCTTCGCAGACGATATGGGCCCTGAGCTTGGTAAGTTCTCCTTCGTTAAGGTTGGGGAAAGTGCAGTACATATATGTACTGACGATAACGCTGAGCACGGAGTCGCCTAAAAATTCTACGCGTTCGTTATGTTCCGGACGCGGTAATTCTTTAGATTCGTGAGCGTATGATGTATGCGTCAGAGCGCTGTTTAGAAGTTCCAGCTTGTGCATTTCGATGCCAAGGCTTTGACAGAACTTCAGCAGCTGCTCTTTGCGCGTGTCTTGCATTTAAATCACTCTATTCTCAATTAAGCTTGATATTTTTTGAAGAGAATGGTGGCATTATGGCCGCCAAAGCCGAAGTTATTGGACAGAGCCGCTCTTACTTCTGCTTTACGGGCTACGTTAGGAACATAGTCGAGGTCCAGACCTTCTTCTAAATCAGGGTCTTCATAGTTGATCGTCGGAGGGATAATACCATTCTCAATGGTCATGACGGTAGCAATTGCTTCTACGCCGCCTGCAGCGCCCAGCAAATGTCCTGTCATGGATTTGTTGGAGCTGATAGTCATTTTATAAGCATGATCGCCAAAAACCTTTTTAGCAGCTAAAGTCTCATTCAAATCATTACGATGGGTAGAAGTACCATGAGCGTTGATGTAATCAACGTCTTCCGGTTTCATACCAGCATCGTCGATAGCCTGCTGCATGCACAGGGCAGGCATTTCACCGCTCGGATCAGGAGCAGTGATGTGATAAGCGTCGGCATTCATGCCAAAGCCTACTACTTCAGCATAGATATGAGCTCCACGTGCCAAAGCATGTTCCAGCTCTTCCATAACTACTACGCCGGCACCTTCACCCATAACAAAACCGTCGCGTTTTTTATCGAACGGACAGGAGGCCTTTTCAGGATGTTCGTTGTTGGTGGAAAGAGCTTTCATGTTACCGAAGCCTGCTATAGCAACAGGAGAAACAGCAGCTTCTGTGCCGCCTGCGATCATAATATCGGCATCGCCATATTGAATAGTACGCAGAGCGTCGCCGATACAGTTAGTACCGGTAGCACAAGCTGTGATGATAGCGGTATTAGGGCCTTTAAAGCCTAAAGCAATAGAAATCTGGCCGGCAGGCATATTCGGGATCTCCATCGGAATGAAGAACGGACTGATTTTGCCTGGACCTTTTTCGCCATATTTTAAAGACTGCTCGAGGAAGGTATGGATGCCGCCAATGCCGCTGCCAACGCAAACGCCGGCACGAACGGGATCAATTTTTTCCAGATCGAGTTCAGCATCTTCCACTGCCAGTTTAGCAGCCGCTACAGCAAACTGGGTCACACGATCCATACGTTTGCCTTCTTTTTTATCGCCATAGTTAGCGAAATCAAAATCTTTAACTTCGCCTGCAATTTTAGTGGTGAAGCCAGAATCAGAAGCATCAAACTGGGTAATGAGACCGATACCGGATTTACCAGCGATCAGATTGCCCCAAAATTCATCTTTGCCGATGCCGATTGGAGTAATCGGGCCAACACCGGTAATAACGACTCGTCTTTTCAAAATAAATCACCTCAAATTAAATTTTTGCTATTTCTTCTTTCAGTCTTCTGAAAATTTCTTTCACGGGTAAAATTTCTTTGATCTTCCACATATTGGCACCTGTAAAAACAAGGCCGGTTTCAACATCGCCCTGCTGAGCTCTGGTGAGCGCGCGGATGATGCAGAAGCTGCGGGAGCACTGTTTAAGGCAGTTATCACAGGTGCGGGGACGCGGCTGCGTACCTTCCAGAACCTGTTTGGCAAAAGGATTAAGGATCGCCCTGCCTTTATAGCCAACGGGACTGTCGATCTGTACAACGTCCTCTTTGGTCATTTTGAGATATAATTCTTTCAGCGCCGGAGCACCGTTGGATTCTTCGCTGGCGGCAAAACGACTGCCCATCTGCACACCGCTGGCCCCTAATTTAAGAAGCTCCGCTACAGCTGCACCGTCAGTAGCTCCGCCGGCGGCGATAACCGGAATATTGACCGCCTTGACAATATCAGGCAGAATATCTTTGATGGACTGTTGAGTCCCAAGATGTCCTCCCGCCTCTGTTCCTTCCACTACAATAGCGGCTGCACCGAGCTTTTCAGATATTTTAGCTAGTTTGACAGAGGAAACGATGGGCACTACGGCTACGTTATGTTCACGCCCCACGGCGAAAATATCTCTTGAAAAACCGGCACCGGCAACGATCAGGTCAATTTTTTCTTCGGCAGCAGTGGTAATTAGCCCAAGAAATTCGCGGGCCGCAACCATGGCATTAATGCCGATGATGCCTTTCCCGCCGGTAAGCTTTCTGGCCAGCCGGATCTCTTTACGCAGCTCGTCAAACGCCATGCCGGACGCTGCGATGAGTCCTATTCCGCCTTCCTGCGCAACGGCTGCCGCCAAACGCGCGGTAGACAGTCTGATAGCCATTCCGCCTTGTATGATCGGTACTTCGGCTGTCAAATCACCTATTTTAAGTACTGGTAGTTTCAACAAATATCCCCCATTTCAGGACTACTGCAACTGTCAGGGAAAGCTCCTAAGAGCTTTCCCTTGAGCTGCTAAAAGATTATTTTTCTTCATCCAACATTTTGACTGCATCAGCCACGGTGCGGATTTTTTCAGCTTTTTCGTCAGGGATTTCAACTTCAAATTCCTCTTCGAAAGCCATGATTAATTCAACGATGTCGAGGGAGTCAGCGCCCAGATCATCGATGAAGGATGATTCCATCTTTACTTCATCAGCGTCAACGCTCAATTGCTCGACAGTAATGTCTCTTACTTTTTCGAAAGTGCTCATTTACGATTCACCTCCTTCCAAAGGTCTTTTTTTAAGAATTGCATAATTACATTACCATACCACCGTCAACATGTAAAGTCTGACCGGTTATGTAAGCAGCATCGTCACTTACAAGGAACAATACTGCCTTGGCAATATCTTCAGGTTCGCCAAGACGCGCCAGCGGGATACCGGCTTCCATATCGGCTACTACTTTTTCTGGTAAAACGCTGGTCATATCAGTTTTGATAAACCCAGGTGCAACACCGTTAACAGTGATGCCACGGGCTGCAACTTCTTTAGCTACAGATTTGGTGAAACCGATGCAGCCTGCTTTTGCTGCAGCATAGTTGGCCTGACCGGCATTGCCCATTACACCTACGACAGAGGTGATGTTGACGATACGGCCCGCTCTTTGTTTCATCATGTATTTGACAGCTGCTTTAGTACAGTTGAAAACACCTTTGAGGTTAGTGTTCAGCACTGCGTCCCAATCTTCTTCCTTCATACGCATCAGTAGATTGTCACGAGTGATGCCTGCATTATTGACTAAAATGTCGATACGGCCGAATTCTTTGATAACGGCATCGATCATTTCAGTGCAGACTTCAAGCTGAGCAACGTCACCCTGGAGCAGCAGAACTTTGCGTCCCATAGCTTCGATTTCAGCAGCCACTGCTTCAGCAGCAGCTTTGTTACCGGCATAATTGACAGCGACATCAGCTCCTGCAGCAGCCAGCGCCACTGCGACAGCTTTACCGATACCGCGGGAAGCACCTGTAACCAGTGCGATTTTACCTTCTAACTGCATTTTAACGAACCTCCTTAAAATAAGCAAGTGTTTTTTCAAGGCTTGCTTCATCTTCGACGTTCAAAGCAGCCATACCCTTGGCAATTTTTTTAGTAAAACCGGACAGAACCTTGCCTGGGCCGACTTCGACAAAAGTATCGACGCCGCCTGCGATCATATGGTTGACAGAGGTTTCCCAAAGTACAGGCATAGCAGCCTGACGGATCAAAGATTCTTTGATTTCTTCTCCTTTGGTAACTTCAGTTGCAGTTACATTAGCGACGACAGGAATCTTAGCGTCGTGGAAGGTAATAGTTTCAAAAACTTCAGCCAGACGTTTGGAAGCCGGCTGCATAAGAGTGCTGTGGAAAGGTGCGCTTACGGGAAGAAGAACAGCGCGTTTGGCGCCGGCTTCTTTCAACGCCGCCAAAGCTTTATCCACTGCGCCTACAGAGCCTGCAATAACGACCTGGCCAGGGCAGTTGAAGTTTACTGCCTGTACAGCTTCACCGCATTCAGCTTCAACAGTACGGCAGATATCAATGATTTTATCGCTTTCAATACCTAAGACAGCGGCCATACTGCCTTCGCCAACAGGAACAGCTTCCTGCATGAACTGGCCACGTTTACGAACGATACGGACAGCATCAGCAAAGTCCAAAGCACCTGCCAAAACCAAAGCAGAATATTCACCCAGGCTATGGCCAGCAGCAACTTCGCAGCTCAGTCCGTTTTCTTTCAGCACCTCAGCACAGGCTACGCTGGCAGTCAGGATAGCCGGTTGAGTATTAAAGGTCAGACGCAGCTGATCTTCCGGACCATTAAAACACATATCGCTGATGGAGAAACCCAAAGCTTCGTCAGCAGCTTCAAAAACCTTGCGCGCGCAAGTATAGTTATCATAAAGATCTTTACACATACCTACAGTTTGGGAACCTTGTCCCGGGAATACAAATGCAATTTTGCTCATTGGGAAAACCTCTCTTTCGTCTTTTGCTCAATTGTTCTTGCAGGTTTATTTACTCCATTTAAGCACAATGGAAGACCATGTGAGGCCAGCACCGAAACCAACCAACAGTACTGTACCGCCTTTTTTAAGTACGCCCTGCTCCTGCGCCTCGCACAGGGCAATGGGAATGGAAGCAGCGGAAGTATTGCCGTATTTATCGACATTTACCCAAACTTTTTCCATTGGCATTTTCAAACGTTTAGCAGCACTGTTAATAATGCGGATATTAGCCTGATGCGGAACCAGAAGATCGACATCAGCCGGTTCAAGACCTGCTTTAGCTAAAGCTCGTTTAGCCGTTTTGCCCATGATCTGGATTGCAAATTTAAATACTTCATTGCCGTTCATATGGATAAAATGCTCTCTTGCATCTACTGTTTCGTGAGAAGCCGGTCTGCGGCTGCCTCCAGCCGGCTGGAACAGATATTTACCGCCGCTGCCGTCGCTGCCGAGATCGATACCCAAAACACCAAGACCATCCTCGACTTCACCAATGACCGCCGCTCCTGCACCGTCACCAAAAAGAACGCAGGTATTGCGGTCTTCCCAGTTCATAATGCGGCTTAAAGTTTCAGCACCGATGATGAGCGCTTTTTTGTACAAACCGGATTTTACCATCTGGCTTGCTACGCCCAGACTGTAAACAAAGCCGGAGCAGCCTGCGGACAGATCGAATGCGGCTGCGTTTTTAGCGCCGATACGGTCCTGTACCAGACAAGCGGTAGAGGGAAAAGCATGGTCAGCAGAAGCAGTTGCCACGATGACCAGTTCGATTTCTTCAGGGCTTACGCCTGCGTCAGCCAACGCACGTTCTGCCGCAATAACGGACATATCGGATGTAGCTTCGCCTTCAGCGGCAATATGCCTGTTTTTAATGCCTGTACGTTCAACGATCCACTCGTCGCTGGTTTCTACTATTTTTTCAAGATCATGGTTGGTCAGCACCTTTTCAGGCACATAGCAGCCCAGACCTAAAATACCAACTGCTTTTTCCATTTATATTTCCTCGTTTCCTTTTCTTGATTTCACGATATTGCCGGCAATATGTTCAACTACATCACGCTCAGCAAAATCTATAGCCACGCCGATTGCATTTTTGATAGCCTTTGCTTTACTGCTGCCATGACAGATAATAAAAGGTGCCTTGACACCCAAAAGCAGCGCACCGCCGTATTCAGCCGGATCAAGCCGCTTGGCAAGCCCCTTCATCGCCGGTTTGATCAAAAGTCCGCCCAGCTTGGCCAGAAAACCGCCATTCAAAATAGCTTCTTTCATTAACTTCATTATAGCACTTGCAAGACCTTCTGCAAACTTCAGGACTACATTGCCGACAAACCCGTCGCAGACGACTACGTCAACAGTGCCTTTGTTAATGTCACGGCCTTCTACATTACCGACAAAGTTGATATGTTCTTCAGCCTTGAGCAGAGGATAAGTAGCAAGAGCCTGCTCGTTACCTTTTGTTTCTTCTTCACCGATATTCAAAAGCCCGACGCGCGGATTTTTTATTTTCAGCATCAACTCAGCATAAACGCTGCCCATGATAGCACTTTGCACCATATGTTCGGGTTTGGCGTCGACTTTAGCACCGCTGTCTAAAACTACTGTCGTCCCGGTAAGACTTGGGATAGGAGTCGCGATAGCCGGACGTTCGATGCCCCTGATGCGTCCCAGTCCAAACAATGCTGCGGCGACTGCCGCCCCTGTGCTTCCGGACGATACCAGCGCATCACACTCTTTATCACGCAGCAGCTTCGTAGCAACGACGATAGACGCATCTTTTTTAGTTTTTACTGCTATACCTGGATGTTCATCCATATTAATAACTTCGCTGGAATGATGTACTGTGATTTTTCGTTCATCAGCAGCATTATATTCCACCAGCAGTTTTTTTATAATTTCGGAGTCGCCTACGAGAACGACTTCGCAGTCATACGCTCTGACAGCCTGGACAGCTCCCAAAACCAGTTCTTGAGGTCCATAGTCAGTTCCCATCACATCAACCGCAATTTTCACTATTTCTCGATCCTTTCGTTGGGCAGTGATACAATAATGAATTTAGCACGAAACACTTCTTCGTTATTGTTGCGAACTTTGACCCAGATAACATATTTATCATGCTCACGGCGGATCACCTCCGCCTTAGCGACTAAGGTTGCACCGGCATAGACCGGTACTTTATACTTAACATTACCTACCCCTGTCAAGGCCGCATCTGCATCGACTACAGCCAGAGCCAGGGTATTGGCCATCGCAAACATATAGTAACCGCGTGCGACGCCTGTTTTTTCCAGCACCATTTCCGGCGTTATTTTCAGCATCGAAATACCGATCTTATTCAATTCCAGATCAATAAGATCGCCGACAATATCTTTTTTGTCGATGGCTTTCAACTTTGTCTGCGCAGTTTCAGCCATCTGACGTGTACGTTCACGTACCTCCGGAATATTCATTCGCAGGCGATCCAAACGGATTGTCTGGATACTGACTTCAAGTGCTTTAGCAAGCTGCTCGTCTGTCAAAAATGGATTGCGTTCCAACATCTTGGACAGATGTTCCTGCCGTATTATTTTTTTGGAAGAATTCATTTTATCACCCGACTTTAGTACCAACTATTAATATCTAGAGGTATTATAAAAGCTCACAATAAAAAAAGCAAGTAAAAATTTTAATTCCATGCTTAATTTTCCTAATAATTCACAAGTTAGTCACAATCAAATGCCCGACGGTTTTCAAACAGCTTTTTTACTCTGCCTGTATCACTTTAGTACCAGCCAATAAAAAGCAAAAATCCCCGTACCATTAAGGTACGGGGATTTAAAGCTGCAAGATTATTGTTCTTTAACGATAACTTGTTTGCCGTTGTAATAACCACATTCGGGACAAACGCGATGCGGCATTTTCATCTCATGACATTGCGGACATTCGACTAAGCCAGGAACTGTAAGTTTCCAGTTCGCACGACGGGAATCGCGGCGAGCTTTGGACATTTTTCTCTTTGGTACTGCCATCTTTGATACACCTCCTCAAGCTAATGAATGTGAATTTAATTTTTGATGAATTGCTTTAATGCCGCCAACCTGGGATCGACTGTGGTAGTATCACAGCCGCAGTCGCCTTTATTTCTATCGGCGCCGCAGACCGGACACAAGCCCTGACAATCGATCCTGCACAAAGCTTGAAGGGGCTCTGCCAGCAGGAGACTTTCACGAATCGGTTCCGTCAGATCGACGATATCAGATTCATAAATAAAAGCATCATTTTCGATATTCTCAGCACTTGCCGGATAGAATTTTTCCAATACTTCAGCCGTACTCTTACCGGTAAAGGCTTTAAGGCAGCGTCCGCAGGTCCTGTTGACCATGGCTTCAACCATAGCTTCCAAAAGCAAAACATCACCGGCATTGGATATCGTGCCTTTTACGGTCACCGTTCCTGTCAGCGGAAGATCCGCTTCGGTAATGTTCAATTCTGCTGGTTTCAGTTCATAGGAAAAGTCTTTTTTACCGACCAGTCTTTTCTTGATTTCTGCGACATTTATCTTTATCATATTTCACCAATCGTATCAATTATAGCTATGCTCTAAATCTTTGTCAAGAAAAAAGCGTAACTTTTATTATAATTTAATGATGCGGCGGCAGATATTCAGTGTATCACGGGCAATGACCAGTTCTTCATTCGTGGGAATCACAAAGATCTTGACCCGCGCCCTTTTGATACTGATTTCCATCTGTTTACCGCGCAGCTTGTTAAGTTCCGGATCAATACGCGTACCAAGATATTCCAGACCATTACAGATCTTATCACGCATAAACGGAGAGTTTTCACCCAGACCTGCTGTAAAGATGATGGCATCAACGCCACCCATGGCAGCAACATAGCCGCCAATATATTTTTTGACCTTATAAGCGAAAATGTCTATAGCAAGCTGACTGCGTTCATCACCGCGGTTAGCGGCACTTTCCAGATCACGGAAATCACTGGATAGCCCTGAGATACCTAAAATACCGCTGCGACGGTTCAGATAATCGTCGATCTGCTGTGCATTCATATTTTCTTTTTCCATCAAAAAAGGAATGATAGCAGGGTCGATCTCGCCGGAACGTGTACCCATGACAAGTCCTTCCAACGGTGTGTACCCCATGCTGGTATCGATGGATTTACCATATTTGATCGCAGCAATGCTGGCGCCATTACCCAAATGACAGGTAATAAAACGCAGGTCGCTCATATGCTCGCCCATCATTTCGGCCGCCTGCTGGGCTACATATTTATGGGAAGTTCCATGGAAGCCATAGCGGCGCAGTCCGTATTTGACATACATTTCGTAAGGCAGGCCATACAAATAGGCAACTTTTGGCATAGTCTGATGGAACGCCGTATCAAAAACAGCTACCTGAGGAGTATTATACATCAGGCGCATACAGGCTTTGATACCATACAGGTTCGGCGGATTGTGCAGCGGCGCAATCTCAGCGCAGGCCTCGATCCCGTTCAAAACATCATCGCTGATCAGTACCGAATCGGTAAAGCGTTCGCCGCCGTGCACTACACGGTGGCCAACAGCATCGATTTCATCCATACTGTCAATAACGCCATATTCTTCATTAGTCAGAGCATCCAGCGCCATCTGGATGCCAACGGAATGGTCAGGTATCTCGGCGCTGATATCTACTGTGTATTTGCCCGTAGGCGTGTGTTTGAGAACAGAACCTTCCATACCGATCCGTTCGATCAGACCTTTGGCCAGCACCTGCTCGCCGTTCATATTAAGAAGCTGATATTTAATTGAGGAGCTACCGCAGTTGACAACGAAAATAATCACAGTTTTCCTCCATTTGTGCAAAATTTAGCTTGCGCTCATAGCACGTTTTATTATATCATATAGTATACACTATTTAAATGATAATCGCTAGTATAAACATTATAAATGAGGGAGAATATGAATGAGCAAAGCAATAGGAATCGTAGCAGAATATAATCCTTTCCACAACGGCCACGCCCATCATCTGCGCGAAGCAAAGCGGATAGCCGGCAACAGGCCTGTCATTGCCGCTATGAGCGGCAGCCTTGTACAGCGCGGCTTGCCTGCCCTGACTGACAAATGGACCCGTGCCAGAATGGCCGTTTTAGGCGGCGTTGACCTTGTTTTAGAGCTGCCGACAGTTTTCACCTGCCGCAGTGCGGAATTTTTTGCTGCAGGAGCTGTAAAATTACTGGCTGCTACCGGGATGGTATCGCATCTTGCTTTTGGTGCGGAAGCAGCCAATTCGCAGCAGCTGATGCTCACCGCAGAATTTTTGAACGAGCCTGTTTTTCAGGACGCACTGCATCATTATCTGGATGAAGGGCACAGTTATGCCAAGTCTTTAGAGCTTACGCTGGCGGAAGACCCTTCCATGCTGACGATTGCTGAACATCCTAACAATATCCTGGCTTTAGAATATTGCCGCCAGCTTCTGCACGGCGGTTACGAGATCGAACCTGTCGTCGTTAAACGCCGCGGCAGCGGCTATAAAGATAAAACCATCAACGGGCCTATTGCCGGCGCAACAGCCATTCGTGAGCATTATCGCGGCTATGGCATCGATGAAGCGCTGCTCAGCACAGTTCCGGCAACTACAGCCCAGCTGCTGCGTGAGGCAGATCTTCAGCACCGAATGGATATCAGTGATAAAATTCTGAACCATCTGCTTTTATACAAGCTGCGTTCTTTGACACCGGCCCAAATAGCCGCAGCCTGCCAATGCAGCGAAGGATTGGAAAACCGTCTGGCAGAAGCTGCTTCCTGCACTACATTCCAAGACGTAGTCAGCGCCACAGTTACCAAACGTTATCCCGCTTCACGTGTCAGAAGACTGCTGATGCAGCTTTTACTGCAGCAGTATCGCGCTATGTTCGATAATGCCAAAGACCCAGCTTACATCCGTGTTCTGGCCTTTAACGACCGCGGCCGCGAACTGTTGAAAGAAATGCAGGATTCTGCTCAGCTGCCTGTAATTATCAAACTGGGCCGCAACGTCTTGGAAAAATACGGAGAGAAAGTCGAGCAGCAGCTTTCCGTTGATATTGCGGCAACTAATCTGCTGACACTTTTGCAAAAGAACCACCAACCACAATACAACAACGATTATACTGTCTCTCCGATCTATATTCAAAAATAATAAAGCAACAAAACAAAAAGCCTTCCGCTTGAGCGGAAGGCTTACTTTTTTTCAAAAGCTTATTCTTCGTCTTCTTCCTCTTCCATCGCCAGAAGTTCCATATCACGCTGAGGGCGTGAAGACATAACGCTTTCACGTTCAGCATTAACGGAAGCGCGGTTATCGTTTACAGCCTGCAAAGCGGACTGCAGACTACCGCTCAAATAGCCAAGCATATCATCGGCATATTGCAGCACATCGTGTTTTACACGCTCAACATAAGCATCAGCTTCGTCTTTCATTTCCTGCTGATTACGCAAAGCAGTACTCTTTACATCTTCAGCAAAGGCTTCTGCCTGTTTGGAAATTTCCTCCTGACGCATTAGTCTTTCAGATTCGGATTTTGCCAATTCTAAAATACGGTCAGCTTCGGTTTTAGCCTGCAAAACAATATTGTCAGCTTCTTCATGAGCTTTGGTGACGATTGCTTTTTGTTCTTCAAGCAGTCTGGTAGCGCTTTTGACTTCTTTGGGAATCGCTTCCTTCAAATCATCCAGGATACCCGCCAAATCGCTCTCTTCGATAATGATCTTATCAGTAAGAGGTATACGGTTAGCCTCAGAAATAAGGTTATACATTTCATCAAAAATTCTGTCCAAAGTCGCACTTGTACTTCTATCAATCATCATCAAACTCAACCTCTTTCTAATATTATTCTTTGCTTATAACAAGGCTTTTGATCCGATCTTCCACACATTCAGGAACAAGACCATGGATACAACCGCCAAAGGTTGCCAATTCTCTTATTCCAGAGGAACTTAGGAAAGAGTAATTAGCATTAGTCATAATAAAGACTGTTTCTAAGTTATTGTCTATTTTTTTTATGAGCAGAGCGCGCTGAAATTCATATTCAAAATCAGAAAACGCACGTAAGCCCCTTACAATAAAAGGAGCTTTTTCCTGCCTGCAGAATTCATTTAAAAGACCGGAAAAACAGGTTACTCTGGCATTAGGGATATGTTTTGTCGCATCCCTGAGCATTTCTACCCTTTCCTCCATGGTGAACATTGCTTTATCTTTACCCGGATTATGAAAAACGCTGATAATGATCTCGTCAAACATTTGGCTCGCCCGTTCAAAAATATCGAGGTGGCCATTAGTAACCGGGTCAAAACTACCCGGACAGATCGCTCTACGCACTGTTTAACCTCCTAGAAGCTGCAACGCAGTCTGGTCATAAATTCAATTATCTTGTTCCTTATTCGACGTACGTTTCTGTATTCCTGCTATTTTTTTACAAATTTATTTTATTATTTTACAACATTTTATTATACTTTGGCAAATCTTATAAACGAAAGTAAAGTTTCACCATAGTGTTCCTGACGCACAAGCTCAAAGCACGCTGCCAGTACGCCTATTTCATCGTGCTTCGAATGTTCGATGATCAGATAGCCTCCGTCTTCAAGTACTTGAAAGTGTTCCATTTTCTGCAGAACTTTCTGAACCCAGCCTTTATTATAGGGAGGATCGCAGAATGCAAAATCAAATTTTAATCCCTGATGATGCAGATGTTCGATAATATTTACCGCGCTGCCTTTGAGAACCTGAACATCAGCCTCCGCCCGGCATTTAACGATGTTGCTTTGTACCAGGCGCAGCGATTCCCGGCTTTCATCGACAAAAGTAACCGCAGCAGCGCCGCGGCTCCACGACTCCAACCCCAGATTACCTGTTCCGGCAAACATATCCAACACACGTGCGCCAATAATTTTAGTGCCAATAATATTAAACAGAGATTCTTTGACCCTGTCAGCCGTGGGACGTACGTCCATATTCTTTGGCACAGTCAATTTCAGACCCCGTGCCTTTCCCGTAATTATCCGCATTCAAAAAACTCCGTATCTGTAATATAATAAATATAACAAGAACGGCAAAGGAGACAGCCTATGAACAAGAAAAAATTTATTCTGCTCGCATTACTGCTGCTCTGCGCCTATTTTTATGAATTATTCGGCGGTATGCCTGCAACTGTCCCATTTGCGCCTCAGCCTGTAAAAGCCGATACTTCGCTGCTGCTGGCTCCGTTAGACAGCCGCCCTCCCTGCAGCGCTATGGTCAGAAAACTGGGAGCACTGGCTTCTATCAACGTAATTACACCGCCGCAAGAACTTCTTGACAATTATAACACACCTGCTGATAAAGAAAAACTGTTTGCCTGGCTGAAAAATGAAATGCCGCAGCATCCAGCCGCAATTTTATCAGCTGATCTTTTAGTACACGGCAGTCTGCTGGGCTCACGCGTACCTTTAGGAACAATTAACGATGAAGAAAAGTTTTTGACTTTCGTAAACAAACAGCATGCTCTCAACCCACAAATCGATATGGCGTTTTTTTCCGTCATTCCAAGATTGCTGGTCAGCGATCAGCTTATACCGGACAGCTGGTATCAATGGCATCTGATGCGTTATGCAACATTAAAGGATATGGCAGAAACATTCGGCGATCCTTACTTTACCAGGCAGCTGCTGGCGATCGATGCACGCATACCGGATGATGTTAAAACGAAGTACAGCAGTCTGTATGCCGATAACGACAGTTTTAACAAAAAACTGGTCCAGCTGGCACGCGCAGACGGTCTGACTTTGGCTATAGGGCAGGACGACGCCCAGCCATTCGGGCTTCCTAATCGTAATGCTAATCATGCGCTGGCATATATGAAACATGCAGATTTAGGTTCCAGCGGGCTTATTACAAGTGGAGCTGATGAAATATCAGTTTTACTGCTGACCAGATATTATAATAAACTGTATAATTACAAGCCACGCATTTTTGTAGAGTATTCCTCGCCTAAAGTCGCAGCTAAAATCATGCCCTATATGCCCTGTTCTGTTGACGCAAGCATCCGGGACAAAATAAATTTTATCGGCGGTCAGCTTACAGATGATGCTGCTGTCGCCGACTTTATTTTATTCGTACACTGCGGCGACGATGACAATCAGCCTAATAAAGCTATGCTGCAAAAACTTAAATCCCTGCTTATATCAGACCGCCACATTGCGCTGGTTGATCTTACGGCCAACTATACTGAAAACGAACTTTTAATACCTAAGCTTTTGGAGGCTAAAGTACCGCTCAGCAGGCTGGCAGCTTTTTCAGGCTGGAATACTTTAAGTAATTCACTGGGAACCGCGCTTAGTCAAGCAACATTATTTACCGGCCAGCTGCACCGATTACCGCAATCAGAACATCCGTCACTGTATGCCCAAAATCTGAACTTCACAGTTGAACGTTTACTTGATGATTATGCCTATCAGAAATTAATGCATGCACAGTTAACTACATTACTGAAACTGAAAGGCTATAAGCCAACTGATTTGGGAGACAACAAGTTTTTTGCAGAAACACTTATTCGTGGCTTTTTACAGCGTCAAAAGATTCAGCTTCTATATGGAGACCTTGGCCGTACACCTTTTTATCGCAATAACGACAGCAATTATTATTTAACAGGTATCGACATCAATGTAAACCTGCCCTGGGCACGTATTTTCGAAATCAATCTTGATACAAACTGCAGTTTTGGGGAAAACCACAGACAGTGAAACAGCTTTGCCAACATTTAGTAAATAAATAAAAGCAGAATGTCGGCTTTTTTCTTTGACAAGAGCATGATATCATAATTGATAAACAAGAAGTCACCATTAATAGCTACAACAATATAGCTTAACTTTTGAAATAAAGAAGGGTTTATTTTATGATTTCTCTTTCAAGACTGATCATTTATGTTTTTATATTATGGTTTTGCTATATGGCGTATCTGGTAAAATTCAGATAGCTATTTGAAAAGAAACACTATGGGAAATTTTTTTCACTGCTCCAGCAAAAATCACTTTAAATACTTCCTTTAAAACAAAATAAAAAAGCCGCAGATACGCTCTGCGGCTAACTTTTTAAGTGGTCGGGGCGGCGAGATTCGAACTCACGGCCTCTTGTACCCGAAACAAGCGCGCTACCAAACTGCGCCACGCCCCGACTTAAGTTACATCACTTACTGCAACGTGAATATTATATAAAATAACAAATAGTTTGTCAATGATATTTTTTATATTTTTAAAATAAAAAGCTTCCCTGCTGCCAGAGAAGCTTTTCAGACATCAGCCTTGTGTAACTACACGAATATTAGTAACGTTGAATGCTTCTGCGATAGCAGGCAGACATTCGCGTTCGATATTAGTACGGTGCAGCTCATTATCGGCGACCAGCATGATTCTCGGTCCGCTCAAATTGATATTATGCACATTACTGATCAAGCGTTTGAAACTGTCTTCTCCCAAGATCTCTTTCAATTTGGCAAGGCCTTCCATCAGATACGGCTTTTCTTTAGCCATACGCTGTTCCAGCGGAGTAAACGGCACTGTAACTACACGCGCATCTTTAGCCAGTACAAAATTTTCCTCATGCTCGCCTGGTACTACTAAGTCATCTCTCATGGTTTTCCCTCCTTCACTGCCTAATTGTTACAGAATTATTATAAATTATTGACGATTTGCAGTCAAGCCGGCAGGATTATTATAACTTAAAGCGAATATATATAAAATATTTTGAATTTATGATGGGAGTTGTTAATATGTCTTTTTTTGAAGAGTTTAAAAAATTTGCTATGCGCGGAAATGTTATCGATCTGGCAGTCGGCGTTGTTATCGGCGGCGCCTTCGGCAAAATAACATCGTCTTTAGTAGATAATATTATTATGCCCCCTTTGAGTCTCTTATTTGGCAAAGTAGATTTTTCCGGACTATTCATCAGCCTGAACGGACAGCATTACGATACTTTAAAGGCTGCTCAGGATGCACATGCCCCTATTTTAGCCTACGGTCTTTTTATAAATACTATCGTTAATTTCCTGATCATTGCTTTTGCTATTTTTGTACTGATCAAACAAATCAACAGGCTTACGCCTTCGCCAGCTCCGGCTCCAGAACCGCGTTTATGCCCCTTCTGCAAAACTGCAATCGCTGACGATGCGACCCGTTGCCCGCACTGTACTTCGCAATTATAAAAACAATTCATTTTTGTGCATCAAAGGCGCTTCTTTCAGGAAGCGTCTTTTCTTATTTGCGAAACCAGCCCATTCGTTGTATAATGTTTAGAAGATTTGCTTCTTCACTTTATCACGAGGAAGTTTCCAGTAATATTAGGAGGTTATTTCATGTCCGTTTATGACGTATTAAAGGAACGTGGTTTTTTAAAGCAACTCTCCCACGAAGATGAGATCAAAGAGCTGCTGGAAAAGGAAAAAATCACTTTTTATATTGGTTTCGACCCCACAGCCGACAGCCTGCATGTAGGTCATTTTATTGCTTTGATGGTTATGAGCCATATGCAGCGTGCCGGACATCGTCCAATCTGTCTTTTAGGAGGCGGGACCGGTATGGTTGGCGACCCCAGCGGCAAAGACGATATGCGTAAAATGCTGACTCCTGAATTTATCTCTCATAACATAGCCTGCTTTAAAAAACAGATGGCACGCTTTATCGATTTTTCTGAAGGCCAGGCTATTATGGTCAACAACGCCGACTGGCTGCTTGAACTGAATTATATCGAACTGCTGCGCGATGTCGGTGTACATTTCTCAGTAAACCGTATGCTGACAGCGGAATGCTTTAAAAAACGTTTGGAAAAAGGCCTGTCTTTCTTCGAATTCAACTATATGATCATGCAGTCTTATGACTTCCTGCAGCTGTTTAAAAAACACGGCTGTATCATGCAGCTCGGCGGTGATGACCAATGGTCCAATATGCTGGCCGGCGTTGAACTGATTCGCCGCAAAGAACAGAAACCAGCATACTGCATGACCTGTAAATTACTTACTACCAGCGATGGACGCAAAATGGGCAAAACAGAAAAAGGAGCCCTGTGGCTCGATCCAGAAAAGACTTCACCATATGATTTCTACCAATACTGGCGTAATATCGACGACAGCGACGTTGAAAACTGCCTGTCACTCCTTACCTTCCTGCCTATGGAAGAAGTACGCCGCTTAAGCTCCCTGCAGGATGCTGAGATCAACGAAGCAAAAAAAGTTCTGGCTTATGAGGTAACAAAGCTGGTACACGGAGAAGCTGAAGCTGAAAAAGCACAACAGGCTGCTGAAGCACTGTTTGGAGGAGGCGGCGCACTTACCGATGTCCCGACTATTGAAATCACTGCTGCTGATGCAGAAGGTAAAATAATTGATGTTTTAACCGCAGGTAAAATATTCAGCAGTAAACGTGAAGCCCGGCAAATGATCCAGCAAGGCGGACTTTATATTGGCGAAAATACAGTGTCCGATCCTGAGGCAAGCTTTGCGCCTTCAATGTTTGATGCAGAAAAAAGCCTGCTTATCCGTAAGGGTAAAAAGAAGTATTTCCGCCTCATCATCCAGTAATTTAAAGGCTGCCTGAGGGCAGCCTTTACTTAATAGTAGAATTATCAGAATTTTATATCTATTCACGATGGGAGACTTTTTATGAAACAGAACCTGACGTTTTGGGAAATCTTACCAGTAGGGTTGATGCTCTTTTCGTCCTTTTTCGGTGCCGGCAATCTAATCTTTCCACCGGCATTAGGCCAAGCCGCAGGCGACCATTTCTGGTCAGCTGCGATTGGCTTCTGCGTTACCGGCGTAGGTATGCCGCTTTTGGGTATTATTGCTATGGCACTAACTAAAAACGATAACCCCAATGCCCTGGCAGATCCTGTTCATCCGAACTTTGCCAAAATCATAGTTATGCTGGCAGTACTGACGATCGGCCCGTTGTTTGCGATTCCTCGTACAGGTGCGGTGTCTTATGACGTCGGTATCAGACCTTTTGTCCCTGAAGACTACTATACCGCAGGTTTGGCTATTTATTCGCTTTTCTTTTTCATCGTAACCTATGTCTTATCTATAAATCCATCTAAACTGGTAGACTGGCTTGGAAAAGTTTTAACGCCAATGCTGCTATTAAGTCTGGCTGTACTTATCATCAACGTTCTGCTTGCTCCAATGGGTCCTATGCAGCCGGCAACAGGCAGTTATATAAACCTTCCTTTTCTCAGCGGCTTTCAGGATGGTTATAACACAATGGATCTTCTGGCGACGCTTCTCTTCGGCGCAACCGTCATCAATGCCATTAAACTCAAGGGTATCACCGATGACCGTCTGCTGACAAAAATCTGTGTCTACTCCGGTTTGATCGCAGCATTTTTCCTAGCTCTTATTTATGTAGCATTGGCTTATACCGGCGCTACCAGCGTCAGCATTCTTAGAATTTCTCCTAACGGCGGTGTAGCTTTAGCTGATATCGCCAACTATTATCTTGGTGCGGCCGGCAATGTTGTTTTATGTCTAATGATCTTTTTTGCCTGTCTGACCACAAGTATTGGCCTGACAGCTTCTGCAGCCTCTTATTTTACCAAAGTAACACACGAACAGGTCCAATACCAGAGGTTTGTAGTGGCGATCTGTGTTTTCAGCTTTGCTGTTTCCAACGTTGGTCTGACTAATATCATCTCTTTTTCGATACCTATTCTCTGCGCCCTTTATCCGATTATTATTGCTTTAGTTCTGCTGGGAGTAACCTCTAAGCTTTTCCATGGCGATAAACGAGTTTATCGCTGCTGCCTGTTCTTTACAACTATTTTTGCCCTGCTGGATGGACTAAAGGCAGCAGGTATCAAACTTTCAGCCTTAGAAACCATACTTGGCAACACAATCCCCCTTTATGCCGACGGCTTCGGCTGGATCGTACCTTCAGTCTGTGGCGCTTTATTAGGATTGCTTTGGAAACTTCTGGTTCCAGCACAAACTAAATAATCCATTTTCAAATTTATGCGCAGTTTTTTTAACTGCGCATTTTTATTTCACAAATAAAACAGCATCTATCAAGCAGGAAAAGAGTTATAATAAAGAAAAGGAGTGTGATATTATGACACAGACGAACGGCTTTTTTACTACCTCAGACCAGGCGCATCTTTATTATGAAGTTCATGGTAAAGGTCAGCCACTTTTTCTTGTACATGGCTGGCAGTGTTCTTCCAGATTTTGGCAGCACAATATTCCAGAACTTTCCAAGCACTTTCAGGTAATAGTTATGGATAACCGCGGGCACGGCAAATCCTCCAAAGGTCTGCAGGGCCAAATCGTTGCCCGTTACGCACAGGATATCCGCGAACTTTCTGAATTTCTGGGTCTGAAAAATTTTATCCTCATGGGCTGGTCTTTAGGCGGACCTACAGTGCTTTCCTATTGGCAGCAATATAAAACCGACAGCAATCTGATTGGTCTGGGGCTGATAGATATGACGCCATTCCCTTTCAGTCCTGAAGAATGGAACAGTCAGGGTTTGCGCAACTACAATATGGAAGGGTTCAATGCACAGGTCAACCGATTGGTCAACGAACGGGAAGAATATTTTGAATTTTTTGCAAACGCAATTTTTAAAGACGGCAAACGACCAGCCGGCACAGACTGGGTAATTGAAGAATTCCGCAAGCTGCCGCCCTGGCTCTCAGCAGCCATCTACAGCGACTATATTGCAACAGATTTCACTAACGTTCTGCCAACAATAACTGTTCCCACGCTGGTCGTCAACGCCGACGGACCTGTTTTTGCCTGGGGAATCAAGCAGGGCACTTACCTGACGTCTCTAATCCCCAATGGTAAATTTGTAGCTTTTACAGAAAGCGGTCATATGCTCTTTTATGAAGAAGCAGAAAAATTCAATCAAACAGTCAGTGATTTTATCAAAGACTGTCTGCCCCAGAATGTTTAACTAAAAAAACAAAAGGCTCCCGAAAATTCGGGAGCCTTTAACTTTTTAAAATCGGCGCAAGTGCTTCAGCAATGCTGCGCATCCCGCTTTGATCTCCGCATACGTAATTTCAAAATCACCAGTATACCAGGGATCAGCAATGTCACGCGGCAACTCGGTAAAATCCAGCAGACGATGCACCTTTTCCTGCGGGTCACTGCCTATGATCCGCAGAATATTACTGATATTGGCACGATCCATACCCAAAATAAGATCATATTTTTCATAATCTTCTTTGGTAAGCTGCACAGCATATTTACCCGCCGCACTGATATGATCCTGCGCCAGTTTTTTACGTGTTCCCTGATGCACAGGATTACCTATTTCTTCCCTGCTTGTACCTGCCGATGCAATCACAAACCTGTCCGCAAGCCCTTCTTTTTTGATCATGTCCTTCAGCAAAAATTCTGCCATTGGCGAACGACAGATATTACCGTGACAAACAAACATGATACTATGAGTTCGTTCCATAAAACCTCCTCAAGTTCTGCAAAACAATGTAATAAGAACAATATTTTAACGCTGTCATATCAATAGTTTTTGATATGCAAAATTAATGATTATCTGCTTAGTAATCTGGCTGCTTTTATTATACTAAAGGCTGATAAAATTAGAAAGAAAAAACTTTATGTTTTATTTATTCTCTCCCCCATGCTCCGTCCCAAACGATACGACGATAATTTTCTTTATCAGTATCGCCTTCGGTATTGAAGCACAACACCACCGAGTTTTCGTCCAGCTGCAAGGCCTGTTTCAGATCACTTAAGCGCTCGTCGCGCATGGCTTCTGCCACCAGTCCCACGGTCGCCGCACCGCTTTCACCTGCACTGACTTTCGTATCACCCGCCAGCGGATTTCCCAAAATACGCATTCCCTGAGCAGCGGTATAATCAGGACAGCTGATAAAACCATCGCTCAAATTTCCAAGTATTTCCCAAGCAATACTGTTTGGCTCTCCACAGGCCAGTCCAGCCATAATCGTCTCAAGACGGCCTGTTACACTATGCAAGCTGCCGTCATTTGCCGCGGCTGTCTGATAAAGGCAATCGGCCCCTTTGGGTTCAACTATAAAAGTCAGCGGGCAGGAACTGCCATAAATATCAGCAAAAAATCCCTGTACAGAACCTGCCAAAGAGCCGACCCCGGCCTGCAAAAAGATATGCGTAGGCTTGACCGGCAGCTGCTCATACGCTTCCAAAGCCATTGTCATATAGCCCTGCATGATCCACAGAGGTATCCTTGTATACCCATCCCAAGCTGTATCCTGTACAATGATCCAGCCGTTTTTCTGTGCCAGCTCACTGGTATATCGTACTGTATCGTCATAGTTCATATCTGTGATTTCGGCCTGCGCACCTTCGGCACGAATATTGGACAGACGTTCTGCCGCAGAGCCCTGAGGCATATAAACTATAGCCTGCTGCTTCAATCTGTTGGCTGTCCAGGCAACACCACGCCCATGATTACCGTCAGTAGTTGTAATAAATGTTTTGCTCCCCAACAAACTGCGCACCTCATCTGAGACCAGACGCATATAAGGTAAATCATCTATATCTTCACCTAATTCATTAGCGATATAACTACCAATAGCAAAACTGCCGCCCAGAACTTTAAAAGCATTGAGTCCAAAGCGATAGGATTCATCTTTGACAAAAAGGTTTTTGATACCCAAATGCTGCGCCAGACTGGTAAGTTCTATCAGCGGTGTTGGACTATACTCTTTGAAACTGCTGTGAAAACTCCGCACTCGACGTGCCTGCTGCTCAGTAAAAACTTCCGTTTTCGCTGCAATTTTCCGGTTGCGCTCACGCAGCACCCACTTAAACCTTGCTTTTTCCATAGTTTCCTCCCTGCACATCAGTTAACATTATAAAAAATGCCGCGACAGAAGTTACCATCACGACATTCTCATCATTTAACCAATATCAAATTCTGCCGCTCCGGCAGCCTATAATATGCAAACACAAATAGCAGTATTTATTCACCAAAAAGCCTTTATAATTATGTCGACTTCCTCCGGAAAATTCTGCATTCCTGTTCACCGCAGCACCTTCAGCTTGCAGCAAACGATACCTGATCTAGAACATTATGTCGCCGGGTTCATAATCAACGGTCGTTTTGACAAAGGCCAATTCGTTGCAATACGGATATTGCGGGCAATATACACATTCTTTCCAAACCTTCTGCGGGAGCTTTTCTTTCGCCGTTTCGATATAATCACATTTTGCAAAAAATCCCGGCTGATAAGTAAGGGTAAAGAACATCTTCACTCCGCGTTCAATGCCTTCAGCTTCCAGCAGTTCAACCATTTTTCGTCCAATTCCCTGTGTTTTACGTTCAGGATCAACAGCTAAAGAACGAATCTCAGCCAGACGATCCCAAACAAAGTGCAGTGCGCCGCAGCCAATCACATGATTGTTCTCAACGGCCACCACGTAATCGCGCAGATTTTCATAGATGGAATTACGCGAACGCGGCAGCATCAGGCCTTCGGCAGCATAATCATTGAGCAGTTTATGAAGCTTCTCTACATCATCAAAAGTAGCAGAGCGATAAATAACCATGGGCGCACTCCTTTCATTTTGTATTTTCTCAATATTACCATTATTGAGCCGTAAACACAATATATTTTTATAAACGTTTTTTTAGCAAGTCGGCAGCCGCTGTCAAAGCAATAAGCATAGCCGACGGTCTTGGCGGACAGCCTGGCACAGCTATGTCTACCGGCAATACTTTATCCAATGCACCGACAATAGCATAGGTAGACCCATACGTTCCTCCGCTGGCAGCACAGGCACCACAGGCCATTACCAGCTTCGGTTCTTCCATTGCTTCATAAGTCATTTGCACTGCCTGCGCCAAATTACGTGTTACCACGCCTGTAACCATTATCATATCAGCATGTCGCGGTGAAGCCACAAAAGCAATACCAAAACGATGCAGATCATACAGCGGATTACTCAAAGCACCCATTTCAAAATCGCAGGCATTACAGCTGCCGGCATCCAAATGCCGTACATGCAGTGAACGCCCCAGCTTGGCCCTGATCTCTCGTTCTATGGTCATCTGTACATCTGTCAATATCTCCGGCAAAGTATCAATATCAGTATGCAGCAGCGCACCTGCAGCACACGCTTCTACACATTTACCGCAAAAAAGGCAGCGTTTATAATCCAATACTGGTTTGCCATCACACAGCGCAACAGCACCAGTCGGGCAAACAGCCGCACATTTTGCACAGCCATTACAGTCAGTTCCACAAGTCAGTTGTCCCCGCATTCTTGGAGCACCGCTGGTCGTTACATCTTCTGTTGTTATCTTATTCGCCAAAATCCCCTGTAACAATTTAAGCATTATTGTTCCTCCCTAACGATCCAGACAGGCATAGCATAATTCAAAGCTTTTATTGATCAGCGGAAAATCCGGAATAATATCTCCCTGCACAGCTATGGTAAGCGCCGGCCAGTTAGGATAGGAAGCTGAACGGATAAATAATCTTTCGATACATCCGTCTGCATCCAGCATCAGCCAATGCAGATTACTGCCACGTGCTGATTCGCTGATCCCCCAGCTGCCAGTCAGAGTTTTATACGCCAGTTCACCGCAATGCAGCTGCGAATCGTCTTGCTGCAACAGCTTCAATGCTTTTCTAATCAAAGTGATCGATTCGGCAACCTCACCCATCCGTACCTGCAGCCTGGCATAGACATCGCCGTCGGTTTTCGTAATTACATTAAAAGGCAATTCGGCATATAAACCATATGGCAGATCCCTGCGGCAATCACAGTCCACACCCGAAGCTCTGGCTCCAACTCCGACCAGCGCCAGGTCAAGCGCTACATTTTTACTGATAATACCAGTAGTTTTAGCACGATTCAAAAATCCGTCCTGCTCGGCAATGATCTGCACAATATCGTTGTATTCATTTTCAACTTTATTTAAAGTAACTGTTAGTTCAGTGCATAAAGACTCAGTTAAATCATATTTTACACCGCCCGGAACTATCAGGCCACGCAGAAAACGATTGCCGGCTATCGCCTCATTACAGCGCAGCAGTATTTCCTTCAAGCGGCTGCCCATACTGATAACAGGCGCAAATCCGACTCCGGCACACATATTACCTATATCGCCGATGTGATTATAAAGACGTTCCAACTCTGCAGCTATTGTACGGATAAGCCAGGCTCGTCTGGGTACATTCTGACCGGACAGCTTTTCCAGTGCCTGACAATACGACAAGGTATTGGCCACAGAACAGGCACCGCAAATCCGTTCTACAATCAGCAGTGCTTCCTCTGGAGTTTTACCTTCTACTGCTTTTTCGATTCCCCGATGAGTAAAAAACAACTTGGCATCTAACTGCAGAATAGCTTCACCGGCCTGGCTGAATCGAAAATGCCCCGGTTCAATAATACCTGCATGAATAGGACCGACAGGTACTTCGAACAGCCCATCGCCGTGCGAAACAGCCATTTCATACTTTCGCTCTCCACGCACATCAGCATCAATATCAACACATTTGCGCAGCGGATGAAAATCTTCAGGATAAGTTTCATGCAAAACCAACGGCCGCAGATCCGGATGATCATCCGGTATAAACCCGAACATATCATGCAGTTCACGTTCATACCAGGCAGCAGCCGGTAAAACAGGTGTTAATGCTGGATAATGAAGATCACTGCCTGCATCAAATTCAGCCTTTAAGATATCTATATCATGCTTTTCTTTATTTTCAAACAGACAGTAAACAGCATACCCGCCGCCGAAGCTGGTTTCATCGGCCCCGAACATTGCTGTCAGCGGATGCCTGCCACCGCGTGAACAAATATTAGCAGCCCCCCGCAGGCCTTCTGGTTTAACCTTCATCAAAATTGACCGCCTCCTACTATCCGTACCGCCTGAGCCAGCAGTTTTTCCAAATAAGGTATTTCACCGATTCCGGCACCTATGATGACGCTGCCTAAAAGCAGCGCTGCCAGAAACGGCGTATCCGCATGCTCAAGCAAGTCTCCGACAGGCTTTCGTTTAGCTTTATCACACAGCATTCGTAAGGCATGGTACAAAATACCGATCAGTATCCCGGCAAGCAGAACAATGATCACTATACCCAACAGATAGTGCCCGCTTAAAAACAAACTGTATAAAATATAAAATTTACTAAAAAACAAACCCAACGGCGGCATACCTAAAATTCCAATAATACCCAGAAGCCAAAACGTCGCAGTATGAGGTACATCACCGATCATTCCATGAATACGCATCATATTTTTAGTCTGATATTCCTGCACTATAGTACCAGCTATATAGAACAATACAAATTTGATCAGTGCATGATTAAACATATGCACTAAGGTCGCGCCAATAGAAAGCTGACTGAAAACACCGATACCCGCTATCATCAGACCTATATTTTCCATTGAGGAATAAGCCAGCATACGCTTGATGTCGCGCTGCACTACTACAAACGGTACAGCTACAGCAATGGTCAGTGCCGCAAATGCCAGGCACAGCGTACTGATAAATTCTACACCTACAGTCGGTATCACAACTACTATGTTACGCAGCAATACATAAATAGCGCAGGTACATAAAGCTCCGGATAAAAGGCCGCTGGTCAGAGACGGAGCTTCTGAATAAGCATCAGGCAGCCATGTATGCATCGGAGCCATACCGATTTTAGTACCATAACCAATAAAAATAAATAAAAAAGCCAGCTTTGTCAGCGACGGGTTAAGAAGTTCTGCATGTTCGGTCAGCCACAGCCAGCTCAAAGCCTTTTCAGCCCCAAGTGCCGAAATCTGCGCATAATACAGGATCATTGTTCCCAAAAGTGCCAGACAAATACCAACAGTACAAACCATCACATATTTCCAGGTCGCTTCCAGAGCACTGCGGGTAAATTTAAATGATACCAGAAAAGCAGACACCAACGTTGTCGCCTCGATAGCGACCCACATCAATCCCAGATTTTTTACCATCAGTACCAGAAACATAGTCCAAACAAACATCTGGAACAAAGCATAATAACGGCCAATCAAACCAGGCGTACGGCTAAGATAGCCACGGCTGTGCTCGCGCAGCAGATATGACTTGGAAACCCATGCTGCCGCTACATATAAAGCTGTAATGATCAGTATTACCCAGACATTAAGCGCGTCCAGATAAACATATTCACTGTTAAAAGGCTGTGTTGGCGTAAAACTCTGTGCTAAAAGAATAACTGCAACGCCTACAGCAGCAGCAGTCAAGCGATTAAGCCAGTGCAGCAAACTGCCGCTGCCTAAAACGCCGCTGATAGCTAAAGCCGCACAAACCACCGGCAAAGCAAAAATTATATAAATCAGCTCCAGCATCCCGTCACCCCTTCAGCTTTCTCAACACATTGGTATCTGTCGTCATAAACGACAAACGCAGCCGGTTAGTCAGTATTACCAGTACCATGACAGCAATCAGCACGTCCAAAAAGATACCCATTTCTATAACCAGAGGCAGACCTTCCGTCATCGCCATCCCTAAAAGGTAAATACCATTTTCCATTGTTATCAAGCCTACCATCTGCATAATAGCTCGGCTGCGCATAACGATCAACGTCAGACCAGTCAAAATCATTACGATGGAAAGCGCCAGAATATCGCGACCTTCCACTCCGGGCAGCATTTTATCAACAATAAGATAACTCAGAACCAGAAAAACTGCACTTGCGGCAGTTGAATAATTAACATTGATCTCTGAAATGAGCTCACGCTCATCAGTCAGCTTACTGACAAGCCGCAGCATTGCATAAGGCACTAAAAGGACTTTTACGATAATTGTCAGCAATCCCGGAGCATAAATATGAATACCCTCGCCATGCGCAATACCGGAAATAAAGCAGGCAAGAGCAATAACAGCCGATTGAACACTAAGGCAGATGATTGCCCGGCGCAGGTCCATAATACGGGTCTGCAAAAAGACAACGAACAATAAGACGATTACCAAAAAATTCATCATACCCCTCCTTACTGCGCTACAATTGCCAGCAGCAGTAAAATACCGGCTGCGGCCAGATATACGCGAACTTTGAACAGACGCATTTTATTCTTCAGAGTTTCCATAACACTTACCGCTGTCGCTGCCAAGAGCACTTTCACTGCCAGCGGCAGTGAAAGCGGCAGATACAACAACGAAAACAAGACCAAAAATACTAATGTTTTCAGCATGCTTGCCCAATGGATCACTGCCAGCAACCGTCCGGAATATTCAAGGAGCATACACTCGTGAATCATTGTCAGTTCCAAATGCGTATCAGGATTATCGACAGGAATTCTTCCATTCTCAGCCAGCAGCAGGCAAAAGAAAGCAATACATGTCAGCACGCTGGCTACGCTTAAATAAACCGCCTGAAAATCAAGCGCCATTCCCGCTAAAGTTGTGCTGCCACTGCGCAGCGCATTCACCAGTACAGCCAGCAAAATTACAGGTTCTGCTAAAACAGAAATATAAATTTCACGGGATCCGCCCATGCCGCCAAACGCCGTAGCCGTATCCAGAGACGATAAAGTCATAAAAAAGCGCCCCAGCGTTAGAACGCCAATAAAAACAAAGACATCTCCAAAACTGAATTGAGTTCCAAAAAAGTTGGGCAGCATCGCCGCTGCCACTACTACACTGGCAAAATATACCAGTGGCGCAATAATAAAAACCAGACTGGTATAAGGCGTAAGTATTGTAGGCTTCTGCCACCATTTATAAAGATCGAAATATTCCTGGAAAATACTGGAACCGATACGATTCTGCAGCAAGGCTTTCACTTTTTTTATGATACCAGCAACTAAAGGAGCGCTGCACAAAAGCAGCAACACTTGTGCCAGCATCCAGCCCAAATCATAAATATGCATAGCCATTTACATCGCCCCCCAAATCAAAACCAAAAGCATAGCCACCATTACATAACTGATATACAGACGTACGCTGCCCTGCTGAATACGACGCAGAAAAGAAGCAGACCAGACCATATAGTGCTGAATCGGTACATATAGCTTTTCTGTAAACTGATCCGGGATCGATAATTTATATTCCATCTGCCGCCCAAAATACGGATTACCCTTTTTCAGATAGGTTGCCGTTCGCTTTGGCTTCAGCAAAAAATCAAAAGCCCGGCGGAGCGGCTTGGAAAAACCAGTAGCTGAATATTGCTGGCGCGCTGTAGGATAAGTACCGCAGTTCCAAGTAACTTCACGATGAACAAAGCTTTTATCGCCGCAGGTCATAAGGGCCACAGCCAGTAAAATAACCGACAGTACTGTCAATAGCAGTAACGGTGCATAAACTGCATAACTTCCGCTGCCAAACCACCAAACCTTCTGCATATCTGCAAAACTGCGCCAAAGAGTTTGCTGGTTCTGCACTGCCGTTTGCAGCACAGCGACTACCGGCCCCGGGACAATACCAAGCAGCAATACCAATATTGCCGCCAACCCCATTCCCAAACGCATCGACCAATCGCTTTCGTGAGCACGTTCTACGAGCCTGCTTCGATTCCGTCCCAAAAAAACTACTCCATAAAGACGCACAAAGCAACCAACTGCTAAAGCACTTGCTAAACCGAACAAAACAAAAGCCAGTGCTCCTAAAAGCCGCAGCCCCTGTCCTTCACTGCTGCCGGCCAAAGTAACAAAACTCTGCAGTGCAAGCCACTCCCCCACAAAACCACCTGTCAGAGGCAGGGCAGACAAGCCCATCGAACCTACCAGTGTAAAAACCGCAGTCCATGGCATCAATTTACCCAAGCCACCCATTTTTTCAATATCCTTACTATCGGTAGCATGCATTACAGCCCCTGCCGACATAAACAACAGTGATTTCATCACCGAGTGGTTCAAGGAATGTACAACAGCGGCCAAAAAACCAATTAATGCATAGTCATGCCGTGGCGTTGTCATAAGTACCATCCCACAACCAAAAGCTCCGAAAATAATCCCCATATTTTCTACAGATGAATATGCTAAGATCCTTTTGATGTCTTTTTCCATCTGTGCATATAAAGCACCCAAAACTGCTGATAGCAGACCTACCACCAGCACAAAAGCCCCCCACCAGAATTCTGTCGGGCCAAGAAACTGAAAAATAAAACGTCCGAAACCATATAAGGCTATTTTCAGCATAACGCCGCTCATCAGCGCTGAAACATGACTTGGTGCAGCAGGATGCGCATTAGGCAGCCATACATGCAGTGGCAATAACCCCGCTTTTAATGCAAAACCGGCAAAAGCAGTGATAAACGCCGCATTACGAACATTATCACTCAACACTCCCTGACCGAGCACAGCAAAATCTAAAGACCCTGCCTGACTGCCTATCATCAAAAAAGCAATCATGATTGCCGCTGTTCCGATATGGGTCATAACCAAATATTGATACGCTGCATTATGTGCAGCTTTTTTTTCAGCTTCGTGGTTGACTAACAGAAAGCTTACTACGGCCATCAGCTCCCAAGCCAGTAAAAAACTGAAAACATCAGCAGCCAGTAAAACCAGCACCATAGAAAGCAAAAATGCATTCCAGAGTCCGCCCAAAAGTCTCAGCCTTTTACCCAGATAGCTTTTAGCATAACCCCAAGCATAAATGCTCGTCACTGTTCCTGCCAAGCCCGTAATCAATAAAAAAACTGCGCTCCACCGATCAGCATTGAAAGTAAAAAATGCCCAGCTGCCGCTCAGCAGGCTCCCACTTCCCTGCATTAGATAAGCCGCAGACTGATACAGCAGAGCTCCGCTGCCAAATACTGCTGCCAAAACCGCACAGTAATGTGCCGCCATCTCCATTTTTTTAGGAAACAGTGCCGTAGCGGCACCCATACCATACACAGCAAGAGTTATATATATAAGTTCCATTCCCATCTACCTCACATTCAAAACTCAAAAAAGCTCATAAAAAAACGTATATATTATACCACATTCTTCATAATTTAGCACTCATAAATATTAACAAACCCTTGTAAAATCTACGTTAATACAAAAAAATCCTATTTGCATACGCAAATAGGATTTTTGTAGATTTTATAAAATTTTCTGTATACGACTATAAACCCGCAAAGCATTGCTGTAAAAAAATGCTTCCTGATGTTCTTCCGGGATCAGTTGACGCATTATCGCTATATAATCAGGAATATTGATTAACGGCCAATCACTGCCATACATCAATTTGTCCCAGCGGTTCATATAACGCAGCCACATACCCAAATAATCAAAATAACCCTGATTCTGCCTATAAAAATGCGGCCCCGGTATTCCTTCCAGTAAACCGGACAGATCTACAGCTACATTATCATTTTTCGTAGCCACCTCAGTTGCGTCAAGCAGCCATGGATTTCCGCAGTGACAGATAACAAACTGCACGTCCGGGAAATCAGCAGCTACCTCATCCACCGTCAACGGGTGGGCATAACGCAGTTTAGCAGCAGGCGTTGCTGTATCGCCTGTATGCACTGCCACAGGCACATTATAATGCCGGGCCAATTCAAACAGCGGATAATGACGTTCATCATAAATAAATACAGGCCGGTAACCTGGATAAAACTTTATGCCCAGACAATGAGGATCACTCAGATAGTGCTCAAATTCCTGAGCTGTTTTTTCAGCATTTGCCAGTGTAATATCTTCACTTTTGACGCCTAAACAATACCCCATTGAAAGAGGCTGGTTATAATTTTTCTCATCAAAAGGACCACTTAGATTAATCAGTCTCGGTGTACTGCCGCCGTAACGACTGGGCGCATCTTCAGAATTACCCATCGCCACAGCAAAAACAATATTATTCTCTTGGCATATCTGCTGCCAACAAGCCGCAGTATTTTCATGTCCTGCATTTTCTGCGACCTCATAAAACTTGTCTATATCATAATAATGCATATGCGCGTCAATGATTTTCATAAAATGCACCTTCTTTCATACAATTCCATTATAACACATTTGACGATAGCCGATGCAGTTTTATTATTTACGAAAAAACAGCCCTTATTTATAAAGGGCTGTTAAAAAATCATTTATCAGGCTCTTAATTTAGCTTTATATTCTTCTCCTACTTTATCAACTACATTTTTAATTACCGTATCTATCTCCGTATCAGTCAAGGTACGATCACCGGCCTGGAAAGTAAGATTAAAGGCCATGGATTTACAGCCGTCTGCTACCTGCTTACCGGTATACACATCAAACACCTTTGCATCAGTCAAAAGCTCGCCTGCATTAGCGCGAATCACGCCTTCAAGCTCGCGCATACTTACTTCCAACGGTACAACGACAGCTATATCACGCGAAGTACCGGGGAATTTAGGCAGATGTTTATATTTAGGCACCTTAACAGCAGCAGCGACCAAAGGTTCGATTGCCAGCTCCAGAACATAGGTTTCACTGCTCAGTTCAAAGTTAGCAGCAACCGTGGGATGCACTTCACCGAAATAACCAATCAGCTCTCCCTGATATTCGATTGCGCAGCTCTTCCCCGGATGCAGATATGGCTGTGTTGCCAGTATCAGCTTGTAATCAGTGACCTGTAATTTGCTCAAAAGCCCTTCTACGACACCTTTCATATCATAAAAGTCTACATTATCTTTTCCCTCAGTCCAGTTTAACACATTACGTTTACCGCTCATTGCAGCGCACAATACACGCTTTTCAACCGGGAACTCTGTCAAAGGCAGCGCTTTCGGCAGATAAGTGCGCCCGACTTCAAAAATTTTGACACTTTCACTTTGACGTGCCAAATTATAAGCAACTGTACTTAAAATACTTGGTACTAAAGTAGTGCGCATAACTTTGAATTCATCGCTGATAGGATTCATTACTTCAATAAACCGACGGCGTTCATCATCTGCAGGTAATTCCAGCTTGTCAAAAGAACATGGATGGATAAAACTGTAAGTCATAACCTCACTCAGTCCGACCGAAGCCAAATAATCCTCCACACTGTCGCGTACGTCCTCAATCACATCCTGACGCCCCTGTACCAAAGGCAGAGCAGGCATATGTGAGGCAATCTTGTCATACGAATGCATACGCGCGATCTCTTCACTGATATCAGCATCACAGGTCACATCATAACGCCAGCTGGGCGCTGTAACGACCAGATCTTCTCCTTCCTCATGTACTTCGAACTGAAGCTTCTGCAGAATAGAAATCATTTCCCCTGTCTCTATCTCTACACCAATGCGGGTATTGATAGCAGACGTATTAACTTTAACAACAGCCGGCTGCGCCTCAGTCGGATAAGATTCTACGATACCGCAGACAGTCTCGCAGGCACCCATCTGTTCCAGCAAATGTGCTGCACGATTAAGCGCATTATGAGTCAGCACGGTATCAACACCGCGCTCGAAGCGCCCTGACGCTTCGCTGCGTAATCCCAATGCTTTCGAAGTACGGCGAATCGAAGGTCCGTTAAAAGTAGCGGCCTCTAACATAACATTTACGGTATCGGCAGTAACTTCTGTTTCCAAACCACCCATAACACCGCCCAGGCCTACCGCATGTTCAGTATCAGCAATAGTGATCATGCTGGAATCAAGACTCCGCTCCTGATTATCCAGCGTCACCAGCTTCTCACCTTCAGCAGCACGCCGAACGATCAGCGTATGTCCACTGACCCTGTCATAATCATAGGCATGCATCGGTTGCCCTAATTCAAGCATTACATAGTTAGTCACGTCGACAACATTACTGATGGGACGCATACCGCAGGCACGCAGATGTTTCTGCATCCACTCTGGCGACTGACCGATTTTAATATTTTTCAATATCCGCACAGCAAAACGACTGCACAGATCCGCCGCCTGCACATCTACTTTCGCCATTTCGGCAGCATTGCCGCCGGCAGTTTCCTGTACGCTCATATCTGGCATTCTGAATTCCGTACCCAAAACAGCAGCAGCTTCACGTGCCAGACCAATGATATTTGTACAATCACCGCGGTTGGCGGTCAGGTCAATATCCAACACCACGTCATCCAGTCCCAAAACCTTTTTTATATCTACGCCAATCGGTGTATCCGGCGGCAGGATGAAAATACCATTGCGCTGTTCCGGCAGCAAAAGCTTAGCATCAATGCCCAGCTCTTCAGCGCTGCACAACATTCCAAAAGAATCAAGTCCGCGCATTTTTGCTTTTTTAAGCTTCATCCCACTGGGAAGCTGCGACCCAACAACTGCAACCGGTACGATATCGTCTTGATGGACATTTTGCGCACCAGTCAGAATCTGTACGATCTCACCGCTGCCGTAATCCATCATACAAATCCACAAATGATCAGAATTAGGATGCCGCTCAATCTGTGTTACTTTGCCGGTAACAACGCCTTCCAACCCCGCTCCCAGATAGTTCACACTTTCAACTTCCAAACCTACGCGTGTCAGTTTTTCAGCCAGCTCTTCAGGAGTGACATTAATATCAACATATTTTTTTAACCAGTCAATAGATGCTAACATAATCTTCCTCCTTATTTGAACTGGCGGATAAACCGCAAATCATTTTCAAAGAATAAGCGCAGATCGTCAATGCCGTATTTAAGCATAGCGATGCGTTCAACACCCATTCCAAAAGCATAACCATTAATTTTATCCGGATCGTAACCGCTCATCCGCAGCACATTGGGATGAACCATACCTGAACCCAAAATCTCGAGCCAGCCTGAATTCTTGCAGACGCGGCAGCCTTTGCCGCCACAGATAACGCAGGAAATATCTACTTCGGCACTTGGTTCCGTAAAGGGGAAATAACTGGGACGCAGGCGTATCTCCACACTGCCGCCGAACATCTCTTTACAAAAGGTTTCCAGCGTCCCCTTTAAATCAGCAAGGCTGATATTTTCACCAAGTACCAAACCTTCTACCTGATGAAACATCGGAGAATGAGTAGCATCATAATCGTTGCGGTAAACTGTTCCAGGGGCGATCATCCTGATCGGTGTGTCAGGCTCACAGGCCTGCATTGTACGAGCCTGCACAGGTGAAGTCTGGGTACGCAGCAAAAATTTTTCAGTAATATAAAATGTATCCTGCATATCCCGTGCCGGATGATCCTGCGGCAGGTTCAAAGCTTCAAAGTTATAATAATCGCTTTCTATCTCAGGGCCTTCCATGACATCAAACCCCATCCGCATAAAAATCTTTTTGATCTCGCGCAGTGTCAGTGTCACCGGATGCAGATGCCCGCAGTTTTGTGTGCGTCCAGGCAAAGTAATGTCCACTTTTTCATTTGCCAGCCTTGCTTTTAAGGACTCTGCTTCTAAAACCTCGGTTTTGGCATTGATAGCCGTTTCCAAGGCGCTTTTTACTTCGTTGACGATTTGTCCGATTTTCGGTCTTTCTTCTGCCGGCAGTGCGCCCATACCGCGCAGAATTTCTGTCATCGGGCCTTTTTTACCCAAATATTTGATGCGCAAATCTTTGAGTTCGTCTGGAGTCGTTACTGCTCCCAGCTCTGCCAGCGCTTGTTCCTTAAGTGCCTGCAATTCTTCTCTCATATTCTTCCTCCTATAAAAAAATAAAACTCCCGCCCCTGGTAAGGGGCGAAAGTTATGCTTCCGCGGTACCACCCTAATTTGTACTCTGCTGTCTTAACGCGACTGACGTTGCGCCTACAAACCAAAGCCTTCAGCGCAAACACTCACGAGTGAACTTCCGCTTTAGTGTATCGCAAGGCTTGCAGCTGTGGCCTCGCTCTCTGTGTCGCACGTCTGGCGTACTCTCTCGGTCATAGTGTCGAAAAAATGGGGCGTATTCAATTAACGTTACTTATTTTATCACAACTTGCCTTTACCTGCAAGCCGTTGCCGCAGACATTCAAACATAACGATTCCAGCTGCCACAGCAGCATTCAACGATTCGGCCTGCCCTTCCATCGGGATAAAAACTTTTTTTACGGCTGCTTCCAGCAAGCCGTCTGAAACACCCTCTGCTTCGCTGCCGACAACAACTGCTACCGGGCCCTGTAAATCTGTTTGATATAAACTGTCTGCATTTTCCAGGCAAGTTACCGCTATTTCATAACCGTTCTTACGTGCCCAGCTGATAAAGTCTGCTTCGCATATACCTTCAGCTACCGGTATATGCAGCAGTGATCCCATTGTAGAACGTACTGCTTTCGGTGCAAAAATATCAGTACAGCCAGCCAGTAGTACTACGCCGCTGATACCTGCCGCATCAGCAGTACGAATCATCGTTCCCAGATTACCAGGATCGCCGATGCGGTCTAATACGAGCACAATACCACCGGCTGCAGCCAGTTCCTCTAAGGCCGCACTTTGTTTGGCAACAACGGCAGTCAGAGCCTGCGGCGTTTCTGTGTCGGCAATTTTTTTCATTACAGGTTCGGTAACCTCATACAATTCAACTCCTTCTGCCGCAGCCGCTGCTATAATAGCGGCCTGCCTTGCCGAAGCAGTTTTAGTTCCTTTAAGCACAAAAAGCTGTTTCACTATACCACAGTTTACAGCTTCCTCCACCGATCGCATTCCCTCCACTAAAAAAGCCTGCTGTTCTGTCCGATATTTTTTTTGTTTCAGCTCTGCGGCAGCTTTAACGATCGGATTACTTACGCTGCTCAGTTCTTTCATCAGACCACTTCCTCCAGTGCTTTAATATTACTATGCTCACCGATAATGATCATTTCATCGCCGAGGTTAAGTACCATTTTGGGATCGGGATTGACCAGAGTTTCACTGCCGTGCTTAATCGCCACGATATTGACATTATAGCGGCTGCGCAGATTGGATTCGATCAGGTTTTTCCCTGCCAGACTTGGCGGCACAGTGATACTCATCAAGCTGATGGTATCAGACAGTTCGATATAATCGACGATGCTGTTGGAAATAAGGTTATGCGCTACACGCTGTCCCATATCACGTTCCGAATAAACGATCTTATCAGCGCCGATTTTTTTGAGCATTTTTCCATGAACCTGATTGATAGCTTTAACGACAACCACAGGAACACCAATTTCCTTAAGCAGTAAGGTCGTCAGCATATTCGCTTCCAAATCCCCGATCGCCACGACTGCCACATCAAAATTCTGAGCGCCCAAAGAACGCAGCGTACGTTCATCAGAAGAATCTGCCGTTACAACATGAGTCAGCTCATGTGCCAGACGCTGAACATTATCTTCATCAGTATCAACACCCATGACCTGATAACCAAGTTCGTTAAGTGTCAATGCTACACTCGTACCAAAACGCCCTAACCCGAAAACAGCATATTGTTTTTCACGTTGTTTTTTAATCATTATCGTTACCGCCTTTAACCAATCATAATATTTTCCGAAGGATATCTGATCTTATCATCTTTCGAATGAAGGAAGGATAAAACAAAGGTCAGCACGCCGATACGTCCGGCATACATAGTCAAAACCAGAATCAGTTTGCCCCAGTCGTTCCAGTCTGGCGTAATCCCAACTCCCAGACCAACAGTCGCAAATGCAGAAACCACTTCAAATAAAACGTAATCCGCCCGATGCAGCCCACCATCGCAGATCAGGAGCAGAAAATACGCTCCAAGCATCCACAACAGGCAAACTGTAAAAACATTATAAGCTTTATCGACTGTTTCCGAAGCTATCCTCCTGTCAAACAGCACCGTATCACGCTTGCCATGCAGAAGTCCCCACGTCGATACCAGCAGAACGAGCACAGTTGTCGTTTTCATACCACCGCCAGTAGACGTCGGCGAAGCACCGATACCCATTAAAAGAACCATAAAAAACAGAGAACTGGCCCGCATATCAGTCAAATCGATCGTATTAAACCCGGCAGTGCGGCAGGTAACCGCCTGAAAAGCAGCCGCCATCCATTTGTCCAATTCGTTGGGCATGCCGCCAAGAGTAGCAGGATTCGTATATTCCAAAGCCAAGATCACCAGAGTACCGCCAAAAGTCAGGATCGCGCTGGCCGTCAGCACTATTTTACTGTGCAAACGCAGCTTCTTCCATTTCCGGTTACGACGCAGATCATCCAAAACCGTAAAACCAATACCACCGATGGTTATCAGCGCCATAATACACAAATTCAGAGTTATATCGTTATAATGCCCTGTCAGACTGGCATAATCTCCAAACAAGTCAAACCCGGCATTGCAAAAAGCCGATATAGCATGCCAGTAACCCCAGGCAATACCTGTAAGCCCCATGTCCAAAGCAGAATAAAAATGCCAGGCCAGAATAGTCCCAAAAATAAATTCGATCGTCAAAGCGTATTTAACAACATTTAACGACAACCGTACTACCCCGGAAGGTTCATTCAGATTAAGCGATTCCTGAATAAACAGCCTTTCTCTCAGATTGATCCTTTTACCAACCGCCACGCTCAGTAAGGTGGTCAGAGTCATAATGCCCAATCCACCGATCTGGATGAGAACGATCATCACTAATTTTCCAAACCAGGAAAAATAATGCCCTGTATCTACAACAACAAGTCCTGTTACGCATGAAGTAGAGGTCGCTGTAAACAAAGCGTCGATAAAACGCATACTGCTGCCGTCAGCACTGGCCATTGGCAGCATCAACAGCAGTGAACCGCATAAGATAAGCATGGCAAAAGTAAACGCCACCATCTGGCTGCCATTCAAACTGCGATTAAGCAGCTTTAACCATTTGTGCAATAAATTGATCAAAAACAACAAATTTTTCACCATCCCGACAAAAGCCGCTAAATATTACTTATTGAATATAAATCAAGTTTACTCTCATTACTTTATGCTTGTCAATTTTACTTGCTTACTAAAAGACCGCTTTATTTAATTACAAATCAAATGTGCAGAAATATAAAAAACAGCGTCATCAAAATAATACTGAGCACAATAGTTATGGAATTAGCAAAACCGGCCAGTTCCACATTACCGCCCATTCTGGCAATAAAGATCGGGCCGATAGCCGTAGAAGGCGCCAAAAAAACCAGCGTCAGTACTTCCTTGACCTCTGCACTCAGCGGCACATGATAAAAACACAGCCATGCCAGGGCAATTCCAAAAACATAACGGTACAGCACTACCTCTCGCACTTGCTTCAGCTTATCTAAATCCAACGTCATTTCAAACATCATTCCGATCATCAGCATCGATAAAAAAGTATTGGCACCGCCGATAAGACCCGTAAGAGTATAAACAGGCTGAGGTAAATGCAGCTGTAGTACCGCACAGACCAACATCAGCATATAAACAGCAAAAGGCACAGATCCCAGCAGTTTAGCAGCTATACTGCGCAGATTCACAGGCTCGTATTTTTCACCCGTATGCACCAGCCCACTGGTCAGAGCATAAGTTCCGCCAGTACACATAATCGAATTACCCACATCAAACATACAAGTAGCTACTACAGCGAAAGGGCCCAAAAAGCTTTGTGCAAACGGTAAAGTAAAACAGCCGATATTATAACCGGCCAGATTAAATACGTAAAAAATCTTTGTCGCATTCGTCTGATAACGCGTCAATATAAATCCCCAGGCAATCATCAGCAAATTTCCACAAAAACCGATCAGAGTCAATATAAACAGCGTATAATCCATTTTAAAAGCTGCAAAGCTGGTAATAACGGCACATGGCAGCGTAATATTTAAGACTATTTTGGCAATAAGTTCATAGTCATGCGGTTTAAAAAAGCCGCGCTTCTTTAAGAAATAACCTAAGGCAATAACGGCTACAAATGCCAGTGCCTTAGTTAAAACCTGTTCCATATGGTTCCCTCATTTTCATCAAAAGAGATCTTGTCTTTATCTACTGCTTCATAAAAAACTCACCTTAAATTATACTGCTGACGTAAAAATTAAGCAAAATTCTTTTTATCTTAAAAATATTCCTTAAACAAAACTTTGCTTTTACCATTTCGTTTGCTATAATAGTTCACAGAATATACACAAAGGGGGATATCAATGTTTAAAAAATCTAAAATAATAGTAGGTGCGGCTCTTTTAGCCGTATCAGTACTGAGCTTTACTCTGCCACAGCAGGCTGAAGCCATCAACCTTGGCAGTATTGCCGGCAAAGCCGTAGGCGCCGCCAAGGAACAGCAGGAAATCAACAAGGCACTGAATTATTATGATAACGAAGGCCGCCATGAGCTGTTCGAAGCCCTGAAACAGGAAGACGGCGTCAACAGCGATTATAATGCCAATGCCATGCTTGGCCGCATTATGCAGCGTATGACCCCGGCCATCGCCAAAAGCGACGCAACCATCAATAGTAAACCATATAATTATTTCGTTAATAATCAGGAATTTTTCAATGCTTACTGTGCATTAGGGCACAATATGTCCGTAAATATCGGCGCTTTCTGGTTCCTGGACTACAATGAAGATAAACTGGCGGCCGTTATCGCCCATGAGCTTGTACACGGTCAGAAAGAACATCCAATCAAAGGCGCAAAGAAAAAGATGTCCGTTGACTTCGTGATGAAAACTGTAGGCTCTGAAATCGGCGGTGCTAACGGTCTGGCAGCACAAGTAGTAGCAGTCCATGCCAAAAACACCGGCGTTACCAAACCCAACGAATGGGAAGCTGACAATATCGCCTTCACTTATATGGCTGATGCCGGTTATAATGTAGGCGCTCCTGCAGCTGTTTGGCAGGCAGTTATCGAAAGCTCCAGCGACAGCTCTAAAAAAGATGTTCTCAGCGACATACTCAACCCGTCTACTCATCCGAAAGACAGCGACCGCCGCAATAATTATTCCAAAAAGCTTACCGAATACAGTAACGGCAAAGTTACTGTTGACGCTAACAGCGGCGAAGTGAAAATTAACGGAAAGACCTTTATGACACCGGCTGCTGCAGGCAATATGAGCGGTATGCAGCGTTCTTACTTCGTAGCAGGCAATCTTGCAGCGATCTATCATGCAGGTCAGAATACTCAAAATGCCTATGCTGAGGGCGGCACTGTAAAAATCGCAGGCAAAGGTATTATTACTCCTGTTGCCGGTGATATCAGCGCTGGTGAATTAGTTACTATCCTTAATAACATTAAATAACAACTTAAAATAAAACAGTGTAAGTCCTAAGACTTACACTGTTTTTTATTGCCGCAGCAGCAGCAATTCAATTCATTTGTACTGTAAGCAGTAATTCTTACAGAGCAGCTTTAGCAGCTTCTACCAGTTTGGTGAAAGCAGCTGCATCATAAATAGCCATATCAGCCAAAACTTTACGGTTCATTTCGATACCAGCTTTAGCCAGACCATTCATGAAACGGCTGTAGCTCATGCCGTTAGCACGGGTAGCAGCGTTGATACGAGCGATCCACAAACGACGGAATTCGCGTTTTTTAGCACGACGGTCACGACGAGCATAGCTCAAAGCTTTCATAACAGTTTCATTAGCTTTTTTGAACAGCAAATGTTTAGAACCGCGATAGCCTTTAGCCAGTTTTAAGATTTTTTTATGACGACGATGAGCAGTAACGCCCACTTTAATTCTTGCCATTATAGTCAGCCTCCCTTATCTATTATGCGTACGGCAGCATTTTTGCTACGCGTTCATGATCAGTTTTGTGAACAAGTGCAGCCTTACGCAAGTTTCTCTTGCGGGAAGGAGATTTATGTTCAAGAATATGGCTTTTAAAAGCTTTAGCACGTTTGAATTCACCGGTACCAGTCTTTTTAAAACGTTTAGCAGCAGCTCTGCGGGTTTTCATTTTAGGCATTGTTAAGTCCTCCTTATTTGGTAGCTTTAGGCGCAACAATCATAATCATGTTTCTGCCTTCTAATTTAGGTGCACGCTCAATGACAGCCATGTCTTTGAGCTGTTCAGCCATTTTTTTGAGCAACACTTCGCCAAGCTCAGGATGCGATAATTCGCGGCCACGGAACATGATGGTGACTTTTACTTTGTCGCCGTCTTCCAGGAATCGCACTGCATTTTTGAATTTGACGCCGAAGTCATGATCCTCAATACCGGGGCGCAATTTGACTTCTTTGATATCAAAGGTCTTTTGCTTTTTACGAGCTTCTTTATCTCGTTTTTGCTGCTCGTAACGATACTTGCCGTAATCCATAATCCGGCACACCGGAGGTTTCGCTGTAGGAGCGATCTCCACTAAATCAAGATGTCTTTCCTGCGCCAGCTGCAAAGCATCACGACCGGACATAATACCCAGCTGTTCGCCTTCACCGGCAATAACGCGCACTTCCCGTGCCCGAATTTCTTCATTGATACGCAAGCTTTCTTTGCTAATAACCGTTCACCTCCAAAATTAAATAAAAAACGCGAGCAGATAATACTGCCCGCGCTGAAAATCATATCCGACCCTGTCGAGCTTTTGCTGCAAGGTGAGAAGCGAGCGGCTTCTGCTTTGTTACTTGGATATAATATCATAATGTTAACTTTGTGTCAACATATTTATTAATCTTTTCTTGCTCCCAGCTGTCCGTCAAGATAAAACAATCCGGAAATATTATCGCCGATCATTTCCAGCTTTTCAACAATCTCAGAAGCATTGGCTTCTTCTTCTACCTGCTCATCGATAAACCATTTAAGACAACTTTGAGCCGCGTAATCTTTTTCTTTCAAAGCTACTTCATACATATCATAAATACGGGAAGTAACATATTTTTCATGCTCTAAAACTTTTTTGAACAAATTCAGAGGGGTACCGTAATCAGCCGCCGGCATATCAATCTGCAGAAGCTGAGGCTGCACACCGCAGTCCTGCATAAATTTTACAAAGCGCAAAGCGTGTTCACGTTCTTCTTCATATTGCAGATAAAGCCATTTAGCCATACCTTTATAATTTTTAGCTTCCATATCCAGGCTCATCGCAAGATACATATATGCAGAATACAATTCAGCCTGGACTTGTTCATTAAAAACCTTATAAACTTTTTTATTCATGATAACATCCTCCTTAACAGCTTAAAATGCCGTTTTTATCTGGATATATTATAACACTTTTTATTCGTTTTTTCAATAATTATTATCTATTTCCGTTACCACTTATCTAGCACGACATTCATATCTGATTATTTTTTATCGGCAATTTCTTCTTGCAGCATGGCAATAAAATCTTCCTGCTTCATAGCTCCGATATCTCCTTCGCCGCGGCGGCGCACAGCAACTGTACCGTCTTCAACTTCTTTATCACCGATAACAAGCATATACGGAACTTTCTGCAGCTGTGCTTCACGAATCTTATAACCGATTTTTTCGTTACGATCGTCAAGATAAACGCGCAGCCCCAATTTAAACATTTCATCACTCAATTTTTTAGCATACTCATAATGCTTGTCGGTAATCGGCATTACACGCACCTGGCAGGGAGCAAGCCAGGCAGGAAAAGCACCGGCATAGTTCTCAATCAGGATACCGATAAAACGCTCTATAGAACCATAAACCACACGATGGATCATAACCGGACGATGCTTCAAACCATCTTCGCCGGTATAGGTCAAATCAAATTTTTCTGGCAGCAGCATATCCAGCTGAATAGTGCCGCACTGCCATGTACGACCGATAGAATCTGTCAGATGAAAGTCGATCTTAGGGCCATAGAAAGCTCCGTCGCCTTCATTGATCACATAATCAAGTCCAAAATCTTCCATTGCGCTCTTCAAAGCATTAGTTGTAGTTTCCCAGGTTTCGGCATCACCCATTGAATCTTCCGGGCGGGTCGAAAGCTCGGCATGATATTTCAGCCCAAAGGTTGCATAAACCTCGTCAAATAAACGAATAACATTTTGGATCTCGTCTTTGATCTGGCTCGGCATCATAAAAATATGAGCATCATCCTGCGTAAAGCAGCGCACACGGAACAAGCCATGCAAAGCACCGGACAATTCATGACGATGTACCAGTCCAAGCTCGCCGGCACGGATCGGTAATTCCCTGTAGCTATGCGGATGAGTTTTATAGACCAGCATACCACCGGGGCAATTCATGGGTTTGATAGCGTAATCTTCGTTGTCGATCTCAGTAACATACATATTTTCACGGTAATGGTCCCAGTGTCCAGAAGTCTCCCATAACTTACGGGACAAGATCATCGGAGTTTTGATTTCCTGATAACCATAACGTCTGTGCACTTCACGCCAATAATTGATCAGCTCGTTGCGGATTACCATGCCATTGGGATGGAAAAACGGGAATCCAGGACCTTCTTCCATGATACTGAACAGATCCAGCTCTTTGCCAAGTTTTCGATGATCACGTCTGGCAGCTTCTTCAAGCATATGCAGATAAGCGTCCAGTTCTTCCTTACTAGGAAAAGCGGTGCCGTAGATACGCTGCAGCATTTTATTTTTTTCATCACCACGCCAGTAAGCGCCGGCAATACTTTGCAGTTTAAAAGCTTTTACCCTGCCGGTCGACGGACAATGCGGCCCGGCGCATAAGTCTGTGAAATCCCCCTGCGTATAAGTGCTGATAACTGCATCTTCAGGCAGATCATTGATCAGTTCGACCTTATATTTTTCATCTTTGTCTGCAAACATTTTCAACGCTTCACTGCGCGGCAATTCACTGCGTACAAGCGGAAGATTGGCCTTAACGATCTTAGCCATTTCTTTTTCAATAGCAATCAGATCTTCCGGGACAAAAACATGCTCGCTGTCTAAATCATAATAAAAACCATTAGCAATAGCAGGTCCGATAGCAAATTTAGTATCGGGGAACAAGTGCTGAATTGCCTGGGCCATGATATGTGCCGCCGTATGGCGAATCGCATGCAGTCCTTCAGAGCTTTCAGGAACAACAAATTCAACTGACGCATCATGCTCCAATTTATCTGTCAAATCTTTATTCACACCGTCTACCACAGCCAAAAGTGCCTGTTTGCCAAGTTTCTGCGACAAACCTTTTGCCACTTCCAGCAATGTCGTTCCGGCAGTAACTTCTTTTACACTGCCATCTTTTAAGGTTACTTTAACATTTGCCATTTTACTAGCCTCCTAAAAATAAATAAACTCCGTTCCCTGGAAAGGGACGGAGTTGACCGCGGTTCCACCCTAATTGACCTGCTGCTGGCAAGTCCACTCGGTACCGTTAACGCCGGCATACGACACTGCATACTAACTGCCCGAGCAGAGGTTCCGCAATGTGGTTTGAAGGTGGTAAGGTCTATCATTTTTCCAAAGCGCTTACAGCCTGGGCGCCTCTCTCTGCAGGAAATATATGTTAGCCTCTTCCTTCGCATAACCGATTGATTATGTGACTATGTTTAATTATAAACTTAACAATAATTATTGTCAATAATTTTGATTTGTAAAATTCTTGTAGCCAAATTTATATCGTTACCTTATAATTATATTAAGATTAGTAATAGTTTTAGGAGATGCCCCGATGAAGATCTGGAATAATCCATTCAGAAAAATACTGCTGTTTTCCCTGCTGCTTCTATCTTTTAGTTCGGCTCAGGCAGAGGAAAACCAAAAAGAAACTCTGTTGTTTTTACCTTTGGATAACCGTCCTGTCTGTTCCTCTTATGTTGCCAAAACAATGGAAGCAGCGGGTTACAAAGTGCTGCTTCCGCCTGATAAATATCTGGCTTCATATAATCGAAACGGCAGTCCTGATGAATTATGGAAATGGCTCGTCAGCCGTGCGCCTCATGCAGACGCTGCCGTCATTTCCACAGACAGTCTGATCTACGGCGGTCTGGTTGCATCACGTACTCATCACGAACCGCAGGCAGTTTTAGAGCAGCGTCTGCAGCGACTCGAAACACTGCGTGATCAGTTCCCAGTACGGCTTTATGCTTTCTCTACCTTGATGAGAACTCCGCGCGCCAGTTTTGGCGCTGTTGAGCCTCCATATTATTCGAAAATCGGTCCGGCTATTTTTCGTTATTCCGAGCTTTGTGACTCCGAAGATTTGATTGGACTCAGCCTCAAAGATGCTTTAACGAAAAAAACTTTGTCTACCAACCTGCCTAAAGCAGATTTGCAGGACTGGCTGGAACGCCGCCAAAAAAATCTCAATATCAACAGCAAGCTGACGGAAATGACCCGCAGCAACCGTTTTCACTTTCTCGCAATCGGCAAGGACGATAATGCTCCGTTATCGCATACCCATATGGAAGCACGCAAGCTCACTCAGGAAACCTATGATCTTACGCAGCGAACTTTTCAGATAATCCCCGGTGTCGACCAGCTCGGGCTGCTGCTGCTGACCAGAGCCGGAAACGAACTGAAGCGTTATCATCCACGTGTTTACGCCTATTATGCAGATGGCTGGGGACCGCGAACGCTGCCGCAATATTCTGATATGACCTTGGGTCAATCAGTGCCACAGCAGATTTTAGCAGTAGACGGACGTACTGCTACCAGTGCCGCTAACGCAGACGTTGTTTTGGCACTAAACACGCCCTTTGACGGCATAATGATGGATTCTACCGCTCCTTCCAATCAGTTTTTCTCTTCACCGCAAAACCGTACCTATATCAAACAGCTCAAGCAGCTTATGGATAACGGCTACCGGGTATCTTTGGCCGACGTAGCTTATTCTAACGGAGCTGATAATGGCTTTATGAACGAACTGGCCAAACAGGGGCAGTTGGAACGGCTGACAGCCTATAATGGCTGGAATACTGCGGACAATACCGTTGGATTTGCCATTTGTCAGGGTATACTGACTCCGCAGATGTCAAAACCAGATGCTGAAAAACTGATGCGTATCAGAGTTATAGACGACTGGTATTATCAGGCCAATGCCCGACGCAGTGCTACTGCATTTTTGGAAAGCAAAAATCAAAAAAATGCAGTTTACCTTCTCGGCCCTTATCAGAAACCAGTTCACGATCTGGCTTTAGGCGTTTGCCGAGATTTATCAGGACGTTATAAATTTACAGAAAAAAGTAATTTTGATATTTCTTTCCCCTGGAACAGACTTTTTGAAATTGATGTAGAACTGAAAAAAGATAAAAAGAAATAACTGTCTTAAAATACCGTTGAACAACTTAGTCCAACGGTATTTTTTTATATCATCTGCTTATTTACTTAAATATTTATCGTTTTTCAATAAATTATTTACTTTTAATAAAGAATTGCTATATTATTTACTTAAGGAGGCTTTTATGGACAATATTGATACTGCAATTCTAGACTGTTTAAAGAAAAACGGGCGCGTCACCGCTTCTGAGATAAGTAAAAAAGTAAAACTGTCAATTCCTGCTGTTGCCGAAAGAATACGTAAACTCGAACAAAATTCGATTATTCAAAAGTATACAATCAAGCTCGACCGCCGGCAGACCGGGCAAAAACTTTTAGCTTTTATTTTTGTAAATATTGATAAAACCGAGCATATCAATGCTTTCCGCAGTCAGATAACCGTTCTTCCGGGTGTACTTGAATGTCATCATCTTGCCGGAGCTTACGACTATTTGCTTAAAGTAAGCGTCAGCGATACCGATGCTCTGGAAAGCTTTCTTACTAATAAGCTAAAAAAAATCACCGGCGTCAGCAGTTCTAATACCTTTATTACTCTGGCAACGCTAAAGGAAGAGTTAAATTGCTGAACTCTTTTATACGCGGTCTGCGCCTTGGTATAATTTTACAGCTGTCAATCGGTCCGGTTTGTCTTTTTATTCTGCAAACAGCTATTGCCCGGGGAATAACCGAAGCGTTGAAAGCCGTACTGGCAGTAGTTTTGGTTGACGCTTTCTATATCCTGCTGGCATTATATGGTTTAGGAACTTGCCTGAAAAATTATCCGGGCATACAAAAAAAACTACGTTATTGCGGTGCTGCTGTGCTTCTCTACTTTGCAGTTACTGCTTTAGCTGATGTTTTTCATCCACAGGTTTCAACTGCCACTATTATGCTGCCACAAATCAGCAGTTTTTACGCTGCAGGACTGCTTACGCTCAGCAATCCCCTGACGATTATTTTCTGGTTAGGTATGCTTTCAGCACAAGTTTCCCAGTACCGGCTCAACAGACAGCAGCTTCTTTCTTTCACCTGTGGCTGTATAAGTGCAACGTTCTTATTTCTCTGTCTGCTTGCTTTTTTAGGTAACAGCAGCGCACCTCTATTGTCACCTTCACTACAGCAATTAATCAACATCTGCATCGGATGTCTTCTGATTTTTTTTGCATACCGATCAGCAACTTGTAGATAAACATTTAATAAATTTAATCTAAACATCTCTCTTTCTTTAACTTTGAGCTGAACACCAGAATTCCACAATACAGAAAAGCCATCTGCAAATACACAGATGGCTTTTGCTGTTTTCCTGAAGCATTAAAAACTGTAGTTTATACCAATTTGATAGTTACGCCCAGGTTCGGCATACCACTCATCAAATCCAAGAAATCCGCCGCTCTCATTGTCCCAATTGGAATAAAACTGATTAAAAATATTATTGACCTTCACATAAAGCCTGGTATTTTTCTGCAGTTTATAGTTCAATGAAGCATTCCATACCCAGTAATTATTATTGGCAAAACGATTTTCACCACGGCCGTTAGCCTGATCAAAAACTCCGCGCCCCTGCAGCAGCACACTATACTTATCATATTCGTACATCAAATCAAGCAACAGTTCACCGTGAGGTATCATCGTACTTACAGGGCTTGAGTTTTTACGTTCCGTATCCACTTTCGTCTGTGTATAAGCCACCAGAGAACGCCACTTTTCTGAAAACAGTTTCGATGCGGAAACAGTAAATCCTGTTGCTTTCTCATGCGCAATATTGGCATATCGACGAAGATATTTGGGCAAACTTATATCTACTGCAATGACATCAGCTGCATCACGATGAAAAACATTAATTTTTAATGACGAAGACTCATCCGGTACATAAGTTAATCCCGCTTCATAAACCCTACCTTCTTCTGGCTTCAGCGCCTCGTCACCATAATCAGGAGAAAATATCTGCAGCTGCTTGGGCGGCGCAAAATATTCTGTATAGGCCAAAGTATATAATACCTTTTCAGAGGGCTGATATTCCAACGACAAAGCAGGAGAAAGCTTGCTCCCTGCATAAGAATTCCAATCCTGACGCAGACTGCCGACAGCTTTGACGCTGTCAGCCAGCTGCCAGACATCCTGCAGATAAACAGCTTTACTGATCACAGTTCCGTCACTATATTTTGCTGCCAGATCCTGATAATCAAGGACCTGATCCTTGTAATATTCCACACCGCCGGTCAAAGTATGTTTGGGGTGCCACTGTTTACTGTAACGGTCAAAAAAACCTTCCGTCCGTAAATCAAGCAGCCATGGTCGTTCAACATTTAAACTTCTATCATAGGCGGCATTGCTGCTGCGTCTGTAAATACCCACAATATTATTTTCTGTATCCGAAAATTTACGCTCATATTCCAGAGTTAGATTATCTTCTGTCTTGCGGGCATCGGTCATAAAAATATTTTTAACTAACTTTGGCGGCTTAGTTTCATCAGGTTCCGTATTCTTATAATTGAAGATCTTTGATTTATACCTGCCGCTGAAAACCCTGTAGCTTAAAGTCAGATCAGCAGTTTCACCCCAGGCTTTGGTCAATTTGATACCAGCATTTTCAACATTTTCGTACGAAGGTATACTCTGCCTTGCACTACTGTAATCGCCCATAATACTTTTTCGGGCATAAACCGACCAGCTCCATTCACCGCTTTTGCCTAAATGTAAAATATTCTCTTGCTCACGTCCATAACTGCCCGTTTCCAGATTGATACTGGTTTTAACACCTTCAACAGCTTTTTTTGTAGTTATCCTGATCACACCGCCTTTAGCAGCATTACCGTAAACGCTTCCGGCTGCTGACGACAAAACCTCTACACTTTCCAGCATTCCCGCCGGCAGTACGCTGAAATCAAAATCATTATAACTGCTGCCGTTCCAGTTAGAACGCACACCGTCAATAATTACCAAATAACGGTCAGAACCATTCAGCAAAATCTTACTATAGGCATTCATACCACCGCTGGCGCCCCTTGCCATCAAAGTAACTCCCGGCAGTTGCTTAATCACATCCAAAGCATTATCATAATTGCCGTTTTCCAGCTTCTTTTCATCAACTTTATAGTAACCTGGTTTACCTGCACTGTTGTCATAACGCGCAGCCGTAACTATCATCGGCTCTAAATAAAATTCCGCTTCACCCGCTGCAGCCGCGGTTTTCATTGAGAAAAGCACCAGGTAAAATATAGCCAAGAAACACAATTTTTTTTGCTGCAAAGCAACCTCTCCTTGATAAAAGTTTCTTTTGTTATGACTTCAGCAAATACTATCAGCTAATGCAGAAACTTTTCAATACTTTTATACAATTGTTCCACATCGAACGGCTTGGGAATAAAAGCATTCATTCCCGCAGCCAGCGCTTTCTCACGATCTTCCTGCAGCGTATTGGCGGTCATAGCGATAACTGGTATTTCCTGTGCGTCGTCCCTGCTCAAAGACCTGATCTCTGCAGCAGCTTCAAGCCCGCCCTTTACCGGCATCTGCAGATCCATTAAAATCAGGTCATAAGTGCCTGGCAAAGTTTCCTGAAACCTGTCTACAGCCTGCTGTCCGTTTACAACGCGTTCAACATGTACCCCCTGCATTTCCAACATCGTTACGGCAATCTCGGCATTAAGATCATTATCTTCTGCCAACAAAATATTTTTACCCGCTAAATAACTATGTATTCTGACTTCGTTATTATTTTCCAGGATTTCATCAAACTGTTTTTCGTAAACAGGCAGCTTGATAGTAAAGAAAAATTCAGAACCTTTTTCAACCTCACTGCGTACACTTAAAATACCGCCCATCAATTCTACCAAATTGCGGCTGATAGCCAGCCCCAACCCAGTTCCCTGCTGATTGCTGCGGCTTTTTCGGAAGACCTGCTCAAACGATCCAAAAATACGTTCCAGATCTGTTTCAGGAATACCAATCCCTGTATCACAAACACTGAAACGCAGCTCAGAAACCCCTTCTTCAGCAGCACTTTCCAGAACCGTTACCGTTATCTCGCCATTGTTTTCTGTAAATTTATGGGCATTGGAGAGCAAATTAATAAGAACCTGCTTTAAACGCAGCTCATCTCCAACAAAATTTTTATGTGTAAAACAGCATTTAAACTGTAATTTGATTTTCCTCTCTTCCGCCATCACCAGAAAAATATTGCTCAGCTGCCGCAGCAGATTATCCATAGAAAAAGGTCTGCTTTCGATCTGGATCTTGCCGCTTTCTATTTTTGACATATCAAGGATATCATTGACGATCGATAATAAAAATTTAGCAGAAGAATCAATTTTGGAAATATTTTTCTGCGTCACAGGATCCCCTTCACCGGAAAGCCGCATCAGATTAGCCAATCCGATGATTGCATTCAAAGGAGTTCTTATTTCATGTGACATCCTGGAAAGGAACTCTGAACGCACCTTGCTGATGTTTTCTACTTTTTTCATTTTAAAATAAATGACCTGATTTTTCATTTTAAACCAAAAATACATAAAAACAATCGTTACCACAAGTAAAATAAACCCAATTATGATCAGAGAAAATATGACCGGATTAGAATAAACCAAAGCCTTGAAAGACATTTCTTTCTTGCCAGACATCAAGGTATTATTGGATAAAATCTGCGCAGTCTGCTCATTGGACAGGTTGACCAGACTTTTATTCAAAATAGAATACAGCTGTATATCATTACTGCTGCTGATCCCCAAAGACAAATATATCTCAGGACTCTCTATAACAGGAATGATATTAGTATAATAATCACTCATATACAGATCTTCCAAAACAACGACAGGTATTCTGCTATAAGAAGCTTCTCCCGAATCTACTGCATTCAGACATTCTTCATATGTATCAAAATGCGCAACGTCTGTATGTTTGATATTACGCGATGCACAGCTGCCGTTTATGACTGCAGCAATATTTTTATCATTTGGGAAAGGTGTATACTTATTACGCATGATGATAGAATTAAGCATCATATAATTTTTGGTGATATTTAAACCATCAGGATTAAAGGCGTCATTTTCATTGATATAATAACCAAGGATATCTGCCTGACCGCTTTTGACCAATTCCAAAGTCTGCCCATAGGAAGCAGCCGTTATATACTCAAACTCCGCTCCGATCTGAGCAGCAATCAATGCAAAAATTTCAGGAACGATACCTTTAGGTTCACCATCCTTAATATAATAAAAAGGATAATTGTTTTTTACTACAGCTACCTTAAATGGGCCATTTTTATGTATAAACGTACTTTCCTGTTCTGAGAATACAGCAGTGTTACTGTAATTAACAGGAAAATATTTTTGAAACAGGGCTTCGCCAAAATTCGGATTGACTGCATAAATCTTTTTTATAGCTTCATTCAGCTGCGCACTTGTTTCCGGATCGTCCTTTCTGGCAACGATATAACAAGGTTCAGAATTAAAACGCAATGCGACATTATAATCAGCCAGCTTGTTAAAAAGATCGCTTACTAAAAGCAGATCCACTTCACCATTATCCAAAGAACTTTCAAATTCATCAGAAGTACCGTAATATTTGATATCGCTTTTTATATCATTGAATTCTAAAACATTATTTAAGCGCTTTATTTTATCAGTAGCCTTGGCAAAAACACCAATCGTTTTCCCTTCCAGACTTTTAATATCAAATCCCTTGATATTCTGGTCATTTTTGTTATAAATCAGCAAACTGTAGCTATAACCCATCAGATGTTCAGGATAATACAGGTTTTCACCAAATCCCGGTGATTTTAACACAGCACCCATAAGATCATATTTATTATGTTCCATATTTTTTATTGACTTGGTAATGGAATCTCCAATAAACTCATATTCCCAACCTGTATATTTAGCGATTTCAACTAACCATTCATAGACAACACCGCCACGGGTGCCATCTGCGTATGTCTCACATATACCGCGTGTTTCAGGGAATGCCACCTTTAAAACTTTTTTAGCCTGTGTTTCTGCAGCATTTGTAGTCACACAGGCACAAATAGACATTATTATCGCTAACCAAACAAAAGTACTTTTAAGAAGCTTCATATGAAAATTGTTACCTTATCTTTCCTGTCAATCAAGCTTGTTTATTATATTTTAATATTTATATTTATTTTAACAAAATTACGTCTTTTCAGCAATGAAATATAAATTTATATTATAAACTTTGCGACAAAAACAAAACACCCTCCATCAATAATTATTGGTGGAGGGTGTTTTAATTATTTCCGCGGCAAAAAGATTTTTATAGTAGTCCCTTTGTCCAGTTCACTTTCCAGCTCAATGCGACCTTTATGGAACATCACCCCATGCTTGACTATGGAAAGTCCCAAACCTGTACCGCCGGTTTCTTTAAAGTGACTTTTATCAACTCTGTAAAAGCGTTCAAAAACCCGCTCTTTATCAGCACTGCCTATACCGCAGCCGGTATCCTTAAATGTCAGTACTGCTTCACCGGGAATTACGGCTACTGTAATCTCAACGCTGCCGTTTTCACGATTATACTTGATCCCGTTGTCAATAAGGTTATAAATAACCTCGCTCAAAACTGCAGGTACTCCTTCTACCTCAGCTTCACAGCCACTGACGCTTATTGCGACATTTTTTCCGGCAGCCTGTTCCTGCAGACGCTGAACTGTACCTTCAGCCAGCTTTTTCAATTCGATAATTTCCAGGTTGTTCATATTATTCGCTGACTCGTCTAAACGCGACAGTTTCATAATATTATCGATAAGCACAATCAGATGCCCGGCCTCACTGTAGATTTTTTCCAGGAAGCGCTGCTTATCGCCTTCCTGAACTAACCCGTTTTTCATAATCTCAGCATAACCCAAAATCGACTGCAGCGGTGTTTTCAGTTCATGCGAAACATTTGCAGAAAACTCACGCCGCAGTGTTTCTGCTGCACGCTTTTCAGTAACATCAAAAATCAGCAATACGCTGCCTTTACCACCAACACTGCTGCCGCATAGCTGATAAAAGCGCCCGTCCTTCTGATACAGACTTTCACCGCTGCCGCCCACAGCTACTTTCTGCAGCAGCTCCTGCACTTCCTGGCCTCGCTCCAAAGTCAGAATATTTTTACCAACGACTTCATGATCCTGCAAACCAAATAATTTGGCGGCACTGTCGTTGATCGATAAAATATTCTGCCGGTCATTCAAAAGGATCAGACCCTCATTCATACTCTGAGTAATAGCCGCCAGTTCATTCTGCTTCTGCCGCAGCTGCTTTAAGCCTTCTGAAACCTGCCTCTGCTGCTGGGCGATCCGTGTTAAAAACGGTGCCAGTTCATCATAAGTATCATTTTCCAGTGGGTTTTCCAGGTCCACCTGATCCAGCGGTAAAACCATTTTATCAGTAATCCGCCGTGCCAGAAGCATAGCCACCAAAGCCACCACCAGCACTACCGCGATCATATAGGGAATACTGCCGGCCACCGTCGCAAAAACAGAGTCTGTCGTTCTTGCAACACGCAGTATATCACCATTATCCAGCCGCAGCGCAAAATAAAAAGTTTTTTCTGACAGAGTATCGCTCATACGCTCGGCCAAACCAATTCCACTTGCTAACGCTTCCTGTACTTCCTCACGATCTTTATGATTGAGCATTTTTTCGGCTGCCACATGATTGTCATAGATGACCCTGCCGTCAGGAGCAATCAAAGTAACACGAGTCAGCTTACCGCTTTCCATGGTCAATGCCTGCAGATAGCTTTTCCCGCTCTGTTCCAGACCCATTTTTATAAAAGTTGCTTCCTGTCTCAAATCACGCTGCATTGTGGTCATCGACCCCTGGTACATAATAACCGCAATCAGCACGGAAGCAATGATAACAGCCGCCGTTGACAAAAACAGCAGACCGCTGAAAATTTTATTTCTCATAGCCAGCTCCTATACGATAACCGACGCCGCGTACAGTTTCTACCAATGCTCCTGCTTCGCCCAGTTTCAGCCGCAGCGTACGCACATGAACATCGACAGTACGTGTCTCGCCGGCAAAATCATAACCCCAGATATCAGTTAAAAGCTGTTCGCGCGTAAAAACCTGTCCCGGCCGCTCTAACAGCTTATGTAAAAGCTCAAATTCCTTAAATGTCAGAACTACCTCCTGACCACCGGCCATCACGCGGTGTTTATCGATCTCCATTACCAACTCGCCGGCAGTAAGCCTGCTCTGCTTATCCTCCTGCTTATAACGCCGCAGTACGGCTTTGACCCGCGACACCATTTCCATCATGCCGAAAGGTTTGGCTATATAATCATCAGCCCCATTATCAAGACCATGAACTTTGTCGAATTCTGAGCCTTTGGCTGTTGCCATGATCACCGGCACCTGTGCGGTCCGTTTATCGCTGCGAAGCCGCTTCAGCAGACTAAGGCCATCTTCACCCGGGAGCATGATGTCCAGCAGAATCAGAGTCGGCTTGCCGCATTCCAGCGCTTTGAACAACTCATCACCGCTGCCTACTCCCAGAGCTTTAAAACCAACTGACTGCAATGTATAAACTTCTAATTCACGAATATTAGGATCGTCCTCCACGCAAAAGATCATGCACAGTATCCTCCTCATGTGCTCCTGTAATCATAAACAGCACCCATTGGGAAATGTTTACCGCATGGTCGCCGATTTTTTCAAAATACTTGGCGATCATCAGGTAATCAATAGCCTGCTCTCCGCTATCCTGCGTGCTGCGTATGACCTGGATCAATTCTTTTTTTGCCCTGCTGAACAATTCGTCAACGACATCGTCGTCACGCTCTACCTGCTGAGCCAGGCGCAGATCGCCCTTCACAAAAGCGTCCAGACTGGTACTGACCATCTTTTTCGCCGCTGTCGCCATTTGCTGCAAAAGCGTTGTATCGTAATCCCTGCCAAATTCAGCCTTGCCTAAAATCTCAGCAATATTGCCCGCCTGTTCGCCGATACGGCTCAAATCCGTAATCATTTTCAGCGCCGCTGAAATCTGACGCAAATCAGAAGCGACAGGCTGCTGCTTCAAAAGCAGATTTATACAAATATTCTCTACTTCCCGCTCTTTTTCCTCTGTGCGTTTGCCTAAAATAATAATTTCTCTGTTCAAAGCATCATTATCTTCCTGCAAAGCCTGTATCACATGCTCCAAAGCATTCTCGCACAAAGTGCCCATTACGATCAGTTCTGTGTTCAAAAGCTCCATCTGAGCCGCAAATCTGCTCCTTACCATCAGCCAAACCTCCCTGTAATATAATCTTCAGTCTTTTTCTCCTGCGGGTTCGAGAACAAAGTATCAGTATCGTTGAACTCTACCACTTCACCCAAAAGAAAAAAGGCTGTTTTATCAGAAATACGCACCGCCTGCTGCATATTATGCGTTACAATCACGATAGTATAATTTTGCTTCAATTCCAATGCCAAATCTTCTATTTTCAGGGTCGAAATCGGGTCCAGTGCCGAAGTAGGCTCGTCCATTAACAAAACCTCCGGCTGTACCGCCAGCGCGCGGGCAATGCAGAGCCGCTGCTGCTGACCACCAGAAAAACTCAAAGCGCTTTTATCAAGCCTGTCCTTGACTTCATCCCAGATTGCCGCCTTACGCAAAGCCTCCTCCACCATATCATCCAGCTTAGCTTTGCCTTTGACGCCATGTGTTCGCGGTCCGAAAGCAATATTATCATACACACTCATCGGAAAAGGATTCGGCTTTTGAAAAACCATGCCCACACGTTTACGCAGCAAATTAACATCGTCATTGGCATAAATGTCATCATTGTCCAGCAAAACCCTGCCTGTAATACGGCAGCCTTCGATAAGATCGTTCATTCTATTCAAAGATTTCAGCAGTGTTGATTTGCCACAGCCAGAAGGACCTATAAATGCAGTAATCTCTTTTTCCGGTATCCGCATATTGATATTTTTTAGCGCATGGAATTCACTGTAATATAAATCCAAAGTTTCAATAGCTATTTTCGTATCCATATTATTTTCCCTTCATCAATTGTTTTGCCAGTCTGCTCGACAGAGCGTTGATAGCAATAACGATCACAACTAAAATTACAGCCGTCGCATAAGCCTGTTTCATGTACAAGCCCTCGCTGGCCAGCACATACATATGTACTGCCAGAGTTCGTCCTGACGACAGCACCCCATCAGGAAGTGCCGCCACCGTACCGGCTGTATAAATAAGCGCTGCCGTTTCGCCTACGATCCTGCCAATGGAAAGAATAACGCCCGCCAGAATACCGGGAACCGCTGAAGGCAGAACTACGGCAAAAACGGTCCGCAGCTTGCCTGCCCCTAAGCCATAACTGCCTTCACGGTAGCTGTCAGGGATCGCTTTTAATGCTTCTTCTGTCGTGCGCATGATAAGAGGTAAAATCATGATTGCAACAGTACAGGCGCCGGCAAGTAAGGAATAGCCCCATTTCAAATAAGTAACGAAGAACAGCATACCAAACAAACCATATACAATCGAAGGGATACCGGCAAGAGTATCAGAAGTTACACGCACCAAGCTTACCAGCCTGTTGCCGCGGCTGGCATATTCGACCAGATAGACCGCCGCAAATATACCAAGCGGAGTCGCAATAGCCAGCGCCATTACTACCATCAGCACTGTATCAACCAAAGCAGGAAACAGAGAAACATTTTCTGAATTATACTGCAAAGCAAACAAACCTGTTTCTATATTTGGCAGACCCTGCCACAAAATATACCCCAGTAAAAAACTTAACACCATGAAAGTAATCAGCGCTGCAGCAATCACACAGCCCAGTAAAAACAACGACAGCGGATCGCGTCCGCATTCATGCAGCTTACGGTTAAGCTGCGCTTTTAAATCCGTCATTGCTGCACCACCTTACCTTTCAGGTACGAAAAAGTCAAATTAATAATCAGGATAAATACAAACAGAACAACAGCCGTTGCAATCAACGCATCACGGTGCAGATCCGCAGCATATCCCATTTCAATGACAATATTTGTTGTCATCGTGCGCACGCCTTCTAAAATACCTATAGGCATTCTGGCCTGATTGCCTGCGACCATAATTACAGCCATCGTCTCGCCGACGGCCCGTCCCATTCCCAGAATGATCGCCGCCATAATCCCCGACTTGGCAGCCGGCACGACTGTAAAAAACACACTGCGGACATGCCCTGCTCCTAAAGCCAGAGCCCCTTCATAATAACTGTCAGGCACCGCACGCAGCGCGGCTTCAGCGACGCTGATCAGTGTCGGCAAAATCATCATGCCTAAAAGCAGTGAAGCCGTAAGCATACTGCTGCCGGTACCGCCAATATGTTCACGAATAAACGGGACCATCACTACCAGTCCGAAAAAACCATAGACAACTGAAGGAATACCAGCCAGCAATTCTACAGAAGGCTTCAGCACATTGTATATTTTCTCAGGACAGAAACGCGCCATAAAGACAGCCGTCAAAATCCCGACCGGAACTCCAACGACGATCGCTCCCAGCGTAACGTACAAGCTGCCCAGGATCATCGGCAGAATGCCGTAGACATCGTTGGCAGGACGCCATCTTTCTCCTAAGAAAAAATCTGCAGCGCCGATCTTACTGATAGTTGGCAGCCCGTTGGCAAACAAAAACAGACAAATCATAGCTACTGTAGCGATAGAGGCACACGCCGCCAGCAGAAAAACAAACTTCATTATTTCTTCTTTACGCTTCTCCATACTCCCTCACATTATACAGGCGGCTGCCCCTAGAGGCAGCCGTTAGTTTACAGTGTTCAGTTTTATCTGCTTACAGTTTATTCCATTCAGTAATCTTGCCGGTAAAGATCGCTTCGACCTGTTCTTTTTTCAGATCGCCGACTTTATTATCTTTATTTACGATTACCGCAATACCGTCAGTAGCGATAACAGTTGCTTTTAAGCCCTGTTCCAGCTCGCTCTTCTTCAAGTCGCGTGAAGCCATACCAATGTCACATATACCGCTGACAGCAGATTTAACGCCAGTGGTGGAATCACTGCTCTGGATCTCGATATTAGCAGCCGGATTGATTTTCATATACGCTTCTTTCAGTTTCTCCATTGCTGGAGTTATGGAAGACGAACCTGCTACAACTACTTTACCTGCCGGTTTGGTTCCTTTATAAGGCGCAGCTTTGTCATCGCCGATGCAGCCGGCCTTAGCTACTACCTCCTGACCTTCTTTTGACATAATGAAAGCAACGAAATCCTGGGCAACTTCGCTCAAACCATCTTTCGTACAGATATTGAACGGACGGGCGATTTTATAAGCACCGCTCTTTACATTGGCTGCACTTGCTTCTGCACCATCGATTTTCAGCGCTTTTACTGTATCATTTAAAGAGCCCAGTGAAATGTAGCCGATAGCGTCTTTATTACCGGCGACAGTAGTCATCATGACCGAAGTATTATTGGTAATGGCAGCATTATCAGTAGTATGGTCGATTTTTTTGCCGTCAGCATCCTTCTTCTCAATACCGAACAATTCTATAAAGGCACCGCGTGTACCGCTTCCATCCTCACGGGAGATAACAACGATCTTACTGCCTGCTGCCGCATTATCAGCCTTCTTTTCCGATTCACTGCTGCCGCAGCCGGTAAAAATCATCGTACTCATTGCTGCTAATAAAATACCTGCTGCTTTTTTGTTCATTTTCATCACTATAGCCTCCAAAATTTTTATGATTTATTTTTAGTTTTCTGACTATGGCTATAGCATATCCCAGCAAAGTAAAATCCGTTAGCGCAGTTTTGTAAAATCAATGTAAAGTTTGTAAAACGAACTGTTTTACAAAAAACATCCTCCAACAAGTAATAAAATTTGTTGGAGGATGTTAAAGATTATTTTTAAAGCGGAAGCTTGACTGAAATCGCTTCGCCAGCTCTGAACAGTATGGCATCTAATGCCTTCTGTGCAACTGATCCGCTGCCGATAAAGAAATAGTCAGTAGAATCTTCAGCTTTCATCACATATTTTTTATTATAAAGTTCTTTATCATTCTTTAAATCCACGATCCGCAAAACCAGCCCGGTTTCCACATTTTTATCAAAATATATAAAATTAAAATGTGTTTCTTTTGTAATGGGCTGCAGCTCGGTATAAACAAAATAATCTGCCCCGCAGCCATCAACCTGCGCCGTCAATTCTGCAAATGAAGCTTTTTCGAATGACTTTTCTTTGAAGTTTTCACCATAAGGTTCAGCATCGATTTCAAGATAAATTCCTTCGATTTTCTTCTGCAGCTTTTCCAATGCTATTTGGGTAAGCTTTTCATCATAACGTGTTCCGGCGATATTGTTAAACACCAAAAGCACGCTGCTTTTCTGTCGCAAGCTTTTAGCCGCTTCAGCTTCGCAGGCCGCAGTAAAAAATACAAATATCATTAAAAAGACCCCCATAAGCCTTTTATCAAAATATTTTTTCATTATAGAACCTATTTTTTATCAGCAGCTACCGCAACAGATTTTTCTTCCGGCAATCTGACCGTTAAAACAGAAGTGATCTGTTCGTTGATCTTATTCAGGGCTTTCATGGCAACCGATTTATTACCTATGCCGCCGATCATTGTGCTGTCGGAAGCTTTCTCAGTAAACTTGCCATTATATAAATATTTACCATTTACCAAATCAATGATTTTCAATGGTACAGTAGTCGTTATATCTTTACCAACTGTAAAGAACGTCACTTTGTCTCTTGCTATAAACGGCTGCACTTCAATAAAAACGACATAATCAACATCTTCACCTTCAAAAGCATCAACTATATCGGCTCTTTCAGCCGTAGTAATATCAACAATACCAACTTTGTTTAACTTTTCGATATATGGTTCACCATTGATATAAATATATTTATCATCATTGATGCATTTTTCCAAATTGCCTAAAACCACTCCATCTACTTCGTCATTATAAGTAGTCTCGGCATTATTTACATAAAGCACAGCTACTTTAGGCATATTTTCCATTCTTTTGGCTTTTTCTGCCTGATATACCGGGTCGCTCTCCACCCTGATTTTTTCCATTCTTTCACGCATAGACACAGGAGCGTCAGCAGGTTCTGCAGCAAGTGCCGTAGCTGTGCTGAGTGCAAAGATCATAGTTAATAAATACAAAATTACTTTCTTCACCATTATCCCACCATTCTTATTTTTATGGACTTCCATAAATTCTTTACTGTATCTGATAATTTATCACCTCTTAATTCTACAGGTAAAACTTCACCCAATTATTATTCTTACAGCAAAAATACTATGCAAATACACTTTAAAGTTTTGCTTGTATTTTTATAAATAAATCATAACACACATACATATATCCAGCAATACTGTTAAAATAAAATTACAAAAAAATAATCTTATCACACATTTTTCAAACAAAGCCATCTATGTTATAAAATCACAAAGCGGCAACACAATAAATGTGTTGCCGCTTTTGCAGACAAACCTGAATACCTTGTTACGAATCATTAATCTTCTTTTTGAAGTTCTTCCTGTACATAATTAGGCAGAGCAAAAGCACCGAGATGTACCCCGGGATTATAATAACGATTTTGCAGCCCAAATTCAGACCAGCGTTTAAAGTCAGCATCTTTCACTGGATCAAGACCTTTCGAAGCAAACCCGAACAACCAGTGTCCAGAAGAATAGGTAGGCATATAAAATTGATAAACTGTTGCTATGGAAAATACCGAAGCAAGTTTTTTATGCGCCCGGCGCATTTCATACGCATATTCTTTATAGTAAGGTGATTCGTGCTGATTGATCAAGATACCCTTATCATTCAGCGCCCGGTAGCAATTGCGGTAAAACTCGGTCGTAAAAAGACCTTCGCCAGGTCCAAGCGGATCTGTAGAATCGACGAGTATCAAATCATATGCACCCTCAGGCGCGTCTTGTACGAATTTTAACCCGTCGCCAAAAATCAGATTGATCCGCGGATCATTATCCAGCGCACAAGCAGTCTGTGGAAAATATTTCTGGCACAGACGTACGACACGTTCATCGATTTCGACCATATCTACCTGCTCTACTGTTTTAAAGCGGCAGACCTCACGTGCAGTACCACCGTCACCGCCGCCAATGATCAAGACCTTTTTGATGTCCGGATTAACTGCCATCGGCACATTACTGATCATTTCATGATAAATAAATTCGTCCTTTTCGGTAATCATAATCAGCCCGTCTAAAGTGAAAAATTTACCAAAAGTTTCCGAATCAAAAAAGTCTATTTTCTGAAAGGGAGTCTGCTCGCTATATAATTGCTCTTTGACCAAAATCGAAAGTTTGGCGTCGGGAGCGTGAAATTCAGAAAACCATAAATCCAGCATACTTACTCCTCCTTAAAGATTGATGCGGTCCATATTTTTGCCGTAGAAGATCTCGTCCATTTCATGACGCAGCTTGGCCTCAATCCGTTTTACTTCGCCTGGATGCAGCTGTTCTTTGCTAAGCCCGAACAGATAGTTATCAAGGTCGAAATCTTTGAGCTTACACTTGGTATGGAAAATATTTTCCTGATACACGTTCACGTCTATCATCTGGTAATGTTCCTTTACCAGCTCAGGGATATAATCTTGAATTGAAGTGATATTGTGATCTATAAACAGTTTATGTCCTGTAATATCACGCGTAAAACCACGCACACGGTAATCGATAGTCATAATGTCGGTATCGAAACTGTGGATCAGATAATTAAGCGCTTTCAGCGGTGAGATCTCACCGCAGGTAGATACGTCGATATCGGCCCGAAAGGTACTGATACCACCGATAGGGTTATATTCGGGATAGGTATGCACCGTGATATGGCTTTTATCTAGATGGGCTAAAACTGTTTCCGGTAAAGGGCCAGGAGCGGAACTGTTATCTTCAGCACCAACGCTGTGCAGACAGCCTTCGGCAATGAGGATAGTGACACTGGCGCCCTGCGGCTCATAATCCTGCTTGGCGATGTTCAGAATGTTTGCTCCGATAATGTTGGAAACATTTGTTAAAATTTCCGTAAGACGGTCGGCATTATACTGCTCGTCGATATACTGCAGGTAAGCCTCCCTGTCTGCTACCGTCTTAGTGTAGCAAATGTCGTACATATTAAAGCTCAGGCTTTTCGTCAGATTATTGAAACCATGTAGCTTTAATCTCTTTACCTCTTTCTCCAATTCAACAAATCAGCTCCTTGTCACCAAATTTATTGCAAGTTTGCAATATGGATTATATTTATTATATAGGCAAACTCTGGCAAAAACAATAAAATAAAAAAATACTTCCTACGTTACGTAGGAAGTATAAAAATCCAGTTTAGCGCATATTGATGAATTGTAAATCTACGCCGAAGTCGCCTGCTTTCAGCGTTTGGATAACAGCCTGAAGATCGTCTTTTTTAGCTCCGCTGACGCGTACCTGATCGTCCTGCATCTGAGCATTGACTTTCAATTTAGTCGCTTTGATCGCGGCTACGATCGCTTTGGCTTTTTCCTTCGGTATACCCTGCAGGATAGTAAGTGTCTGGCGAACTGTGCCTTTGGATGCCGGCTCTACCTTACCCAGCTCCAGGCAGCGCAGCGGGATATCACGTTTAGCCATACGGGCACGCAGCATATCGATGATAGCGTTCAGCTTATATTCGTCTTCAGCTGCCAATTTGATACATTTTTCTTCTAATTCGATGCTGGCATCACTGCCGCGGAAATCATAACGCTGGGCGATCTCCTTTTTCGTTTGATTGACCGCATTGTCCATTTCCTGCATATCGACCTGCGATACAACGTCAAAAGAACTGTCTTTAGCCATGATGTCACTCCATTCGTTGATTTGTTAATAATAACATTATATCAAAAAATCGAGAGCTTGTCATTTCGTCAGCGTCACCGTATCGATCAGCTTGCCGTCCTGCTTCAGGCTGGTCACTGTCAGCTTGCCGTCATTAACAGTCAGCTTCATATAATTAGGCTGGTCAAGCACGCCGTCAAAAGCGACCTCCTGCGGCTTGGCACGCGAACCGGCCCATGTTTTATCACCACTGCGGCCCGAAGAAATATAGATCGTTCCCTGTGATGCCACATTACCGTTTTTAAACGGAGCAGAACGGCCGTAGGTATGATTATGAGCAGAAAAAACTACATCGACATTGCCACGGTCAATAACCGGAAAAAGTGCCGAGCCCAGTTCATTGGGTCTGCCGTCCTGATAGCGGAACAGATTACGGTGCACCAACACGATTTTCCATTTCTTATCACTGGCGGCCAGATCGCGCTCCAGCCAGCTCACCTGACTTGCGATCAGTTCAGGCTTCCACTCGTTTAATTCCTCCTGCTGCGTATCGATTACAGAAAAATGCACATCGCCGTAATCATAGCTGTAAGCCTGCTTCTGCAAACCCTCCGGCCCATTCAGGGGCAGATCGAACAAATTAAGATATAAATTGCCGCGGTAAGGTTTCCATTGCAGCGAATAATTTTCATGGTTGCCACTGATAGGAGCAACCGGAATCTGCGGCAACAGCCCGGACGCTCCACGGAACCAACTGCGCCACTGGCTGTATTGCTCGCCGTTATCTACAAGATCGCCCATATTGATGAAAAAGGCGGCTTCCGGATCGTGACTGTAAGCATAAGCGGCAGTCTTGCGCCAGATATTATAATCGAGGCTTTGCGAATCGCCGAAGATCAAAGCCGTAAAAGCGCCGCCGGTATCTGTTTTCAACGTTTGCCAGGCAGAAAATTCTTTGCCGCCGCCAGCCCTGTATTCATAAACAGTTCCCGGCTCCAAAGCTGTCAGCGTCACACTTTGCTGATAAACCGTCCCTGAATCTGTTGCAAATTCTTTGCCCTGCGCCCGCACCCTGTGAAGCTCATTTTCGCCCTGCAGCTTATATTCCACCCAGGCATCGCTTTCCGGCGCCTGCGTCTGCCACATAATAGTCCGCGAGGTTTTACTGTCGGCAGTAATCACCTGACGCAGCTGCTGCGGCTCGTAACGCGCAGGCTGTTCGGCGCCGCAATATTGACGTTCATAAAAAAAGATACCGATCCCGACCACGGCAAGCATCAATGCCAGCAGGCCAGTTTTTGAAAAAGCTTTACTCCATCTCATTTTTTCCCCTCTCTCCCGCTACCATACTGTTTTATGCCAAGCTATACCGCTCCCAAAAGACCGTAATTACCTGCCGCATAAAAAGCAATTCCGTAAAAAATGTTGATATCATTGCGGAACAGGACGACAACAGCGCCCTCTTCTTTTTCCTTGTTTAAATTATATAGGTCTGGTCTGCGCTCCAGTCAAGAAAACATTTTGTGAAAAATAATAGGATCCGCCGATGATATTTTACGGCGGATCCAAAACGTATATGTTTTATCAGTCGATGATATTTTGCTTGTAATCGTGATAACAGCTTCTCAGCTTCTCCATTGTTTTTACCATTTCCAGCTTTAACTTGGAGGCGGCATCAAAATCGCCGCGGCTAAAAGCATCGCGGATCATAGTAAAGATACACGGAGCCTCGACAGAATCTTTAGCCAACATAACACGCAGCGCTGCGATCTTCTCCCACAGCTCATCGTCACATTTATTATAGAAGCCAGTGTCATGCAGACATTTCATTGCCACGATCTCAGCATGGAATTCTGGGATGATCCTGTTTAAGAGCTCGGTCTGCCAGCGAACCAAGGCCCCTTTGGCAAAAGAATCGATAAATTCTGCGCGCAGGATATTGCCGCTGGTAAGAGCAGCTTTCTTTTCGGGATATTTATTAAAGCCGCACATATTTTCCCACACAGTTGCAGGCGGTTTACCAAACAGACGGCTGCGTTCTTCCTCGCTGAAGTCTTCAAAAACATCATCTTCGCTGCGGTATTCGCGGTCTTTTTCCAGATAGAAGCCTTCAACGCCGGCCTTTTTGGACAATTCGGCTTCCAGTTCCTTCAAATTTTTGCCTGATTCCACACAAGCCTTGATTCCATCCCACATTGCCAGATAGAAAGCAGCGATAGCAATATAGGTATTAGTATAAGGATTAGGCGAACGCATTTCTATACGGGTCGCCATCGGACTGTCGATATCGCGGATCAAACCTGCCAGAATCGTACGGTTACGGGAAGGGATCTGCGGACTGATACCCAAAGAGGTAACGATACAGACAGGAGCTTCAAAACCTGGCTTCAAGCGGTTCAATGAATCGATCGTAGCTGAAATAAAAGGATTGATTACCTCATAGTTCTTCAAAAGGCCCATCATTGAACCGTAACCGATAGCGGACAGAAAATCCGCTTTCATATCGCCGGGCGCAAACAGATTGACCATTTTACCATTTTTGAGTTTTGCGGCAATACCAACATGGGTATGTTCGCCGCTTCCTGCAACGCCGGGGATCGGTTTAGCCTGGAAGGAAACTTCCAGACCGTTCATCCGAAAAACCTCTTTAACGATAATGCGGGCCAGTAGTTCGTTATCAGCAGTTTGCAGACCTACGTTAAATTTCCAGTCTACTTCCAGCTGTTCCATAACATGCGTCATATGACCTGCGCCGTCGATCTGTCCACGTACGCCGCCGCATTCTTTATGGCCCATTTCCGGTTCCAGACCATAAGCTTCCATCATTTCTATAGTCTGTTCTAAAGCGGTACGCACGTTACCGCGGGTACGCTGCCAGTATTGCTCCTGCATCATCTGCGAAGAAGAAAGGGCTTCGATCGGTGCATCTTCACGCGGAGATTTGACCCAGAATTCCAGCTCGGTAGCACAGGTAAAGACCAGTTTTTCGATCTGAGACAGGTCAACATGCTCAAGACCTGCTATCTGCGGATGTTTTTTGAACATTTCCAGCATTTGTGCTTCCACATAATCCAGGCTGTTTTGCAGGATCGAACGGGAATCAACAAAGATTTCGTTGTGGATCAGGAAACAGGGTATGCGCAGGGTTCCGACCATTTTACCTGTCTGAACATCAAAATGCTCGTAATTATAATCAATATACCAGTTGACACTTTTGTCGACCTTCATATCGACGCGGGCGTTATTTAAAGTAGCAATGCCCGGCAAAACAACGGAAGAACCGTCAGTCTGAGCAGCCATACCTTCCAGGAAGCTGTTGATATCTTCGATAAATAAATTGATGGGCACTTTTTCGTCGGTATCGTTACCGGCAAAGTCCACACCCATAAAAGAAACAAATTTGATTTCCGGGTGCATTTCCAGCAAAGCCTTCAGTTCCTCCGGGGTTTGCTGTTCAGGGTTAATGTAATACAACATTTCTTTGTTCATCATAGCAATCACTTGCGGCACTGTGCCGCGCTCCTTTCCCAATGCTGAAGCTGAAATACAAATATAAAAAGGACCTTCCTATTTTTAAGCAATAAAATAGAAAGATCCCCATTGATCTATCGCCATCATTATAACAAACAACAGTCAGGCTTGTCCAGTGTTTAAAACAAACTTTAAACACTTTTTTTAACCAAACACCAAATATCACTTGCTCAAAAGCCGGATCAATATTTCTTCCAGCTTTTCAAACTGCCGGCCGCCATAGCGGATTTCGATATTGAGCTGTGATAGTTCCAAAAGTGCCCGTTCCAGTTCACCCAAGCCAAAGCGGCGGCTCTGCTCCGCCATTTTTTTTACAGCAAAAGGCGCGGCTTTTAACTCTGAAGCGATCTCGGCCTGCGAGGCCCTTCCTTCCAGAAGTTCTTTGACACGTCCAAGACGTCGCAATTGGAACGAAACCAGGCCGCATAGCGCCAGCACAGTATTACCGTGCTTACGTTCTTCACCCAAAAGCTCCAAAGTCTGCCCCAGCTTCTTTTCGGCAATGGCGTTCAGCAGCGCAAAGCGCGAAACTTCAGGCAACGCAGCGAAAGTCTGCTCGATATCATCTTTCGTCCAAATCTTACGTTCACCGGCGTAAACCGATAGTTTTTCGATTTCCTGTTCCAGCAGCAGCAGCGGCGCATTGTCAGTTACCGACAGATATTCCATGATCGTTTGTGACGCTTCATAATCAAAACGGCAGCCGCGCAGCGCAGCCTGTTCGTCCAGCCAGGGCTTCAGCTGATAGGATTTGAGAGACTTGCATTCCACCATCGCAGCAGTTTTAAGCAGGCTTTTATAAAGTTTACCGCGTTTATCGATTTTTTCGCCTAACAGCAGTACCTGACAATGTTCAGGTACATCAGCCAGCAGTTCTGCCAGCTCTTCCTGCTGCTGTTTGCGTTTTTCGCCGCCATCCTTACCTCCCCACAGCTTTTCATCTTTAATGATAACCAGACTGCGTCCTGAGAAAAAAGGGTAGGTATTGACAGCAGCAGATATTTCCTTTATATCCGTATCACGCTCAAAAACAGTTATTTCCCTGTCTTCCGGCGCAGCGTCGCCAAAAACAGCCCGCGGTAAAGCGGCGGCTATTTTATCTTTATAATAGCCTTCTTCGCCGAACACTGCGATTACACCAGCTACCTGTGTACCGGCACTTAATTGCTGCATAATTTTTTCTGCCGTGATTTCCATGTTTGTACTCCTTCAAGCCACTAAAAAAATTCCTTCTGATACCGATAACTATAACATTTTACCTGGCTGCCGTCAAAAGTGATTTTAAGCGCTCCGTCCTGATCTGTACGCCGCACCTGAGCCCCGCAGGCTGCCAGACGCTGCAGCGTTTCACTGCCAGGATGGCCGTAGCTGTTGGCCGCACCGACTGAGATAACCGCCAGCTGCGGACTGACTGCCGCTAAAAACGGCATTGAAGAAGAAGCATTACTGCCATGGTGACTGACCTTCAATACCTGACCGGGCTGAATCTGCCCCGCTGCCAGCAGTTCCTCCGTTTCTGTTGCATCACCTGTAAAAACAATGCTGCTGTCAGCAGATACAACCCTCACGATCAGCGAGCTTTCATTTGCATCGCTGTCAGCGCTGCCGACAGGCGCGCTGATGATCTGTATTGCAGTATTGCCCAGGGAATAATTTGTGCCGCTCTCGGCATATATAAGCTGCGCTTTGGTATTCTTCAGCAGTGCCTGTATATCTGCTGAAGGCTGTTCCTGAGGCAGAATGAGCCTGCGTATAGGTATATTTTTAGCTACTGCGGCCGCTCCTCCTGCATGGTCGTGGTGTCCGTGGCTTAAAAGCAGCATATCCAGACTGCGAATCCCCAGGTAACGCAGATAGGGCAGAACGATACGGCTGCCCGTATCATAGTCACCACGCAGACCACCGGTATCAATCAGCAGCGTCTGACGCTGCGGTGTTACGACCAGTGCCGCATCCCCCTGTCCCACGTCGATAAAATGTACGGTCAGAGGCTGCGGCCTGAATTTATCATAAATCCCGATCCCCACCAGCATACAGCAGCATAAACCGATCAGCAACCGTCTTTCGCAAGCAGTGAAATCATCCCAGTCGCTGCTGCCGAAAAGCAGCAACAACAGTAAATAATAGACAGCGCCGCATAAAAGAGGCCAGCTGCCAACAGTGACAGTTGCCCAGCCGCCGGATGCCAGCCAGTGAATGATATTCAGCAAGGGGTGCAGTAAAAGCCCTGCCAGTAAAAACAGCAGCTTTCCCAACCCAAATACCGGCAGGAGGGCATATCCCGCCAGTGTCAGCAGTAGTGCCAGTTCCAGCAGCGGTACTAGAAGCAGATTAGCTGCCAGCCCACTCAGTGAAAGCTGATGAAAATAATGGATCAAAAACGGCAAAGCCGCCAGCTGTGCTGTTAAAGATACTGCCAGGATCTCGGCAATCCCCACAGGTAAGTAACGGGTACACAGGCCGCTCAGTACCGGGTAGAAATACAGCAGCCCCGCTGTTGTGGTAAATGATAACTGAAAACCTGCGTCCCAAAGCCAGCGCGGTTCATAGCAGAGCAACAGTATGACCACAGCACAGAAAATATTACTGCGCTGCGGCAGCCTGCCGCTAACGCCGGCTCCAAATAGTGCCAGCGACATAAGCAAAGCCCTCAGTACAGGCGGTTTGAACCCGCACAAAGCCGCATAAAAAAATAAAATTCCTGCCAGCAGCGCCATAGTACAGTGGTTACGGCGCCGCAGCAGTACAAGCAGAAAGCCTGTCACCACTGCTATATGCGTACCAGATACAGCCAGCAGATGCGCCAATCCCACAGCAGCAAAATCTTCCCGCGTCTGCGCGCTGATACCGTCGTAACCACCTAAAGTCATACCGGCTAAAACAGCCCCGGCCTGTCTCGGTACAGTATGCTGCAGATTTGAACGCAGCCCTGCAGCCAGTCCGCCGATATACTGCCTGATACTTTGTCCGTCCCCGGACAAATACAGCTCACTGCCTTTTATAGACATTCGCCCCTGTAAATCCTGCAATTCGTTCCACAGCCCGCCATCCCAACCACCCGGATTGGCAAAATCAGTCAGTGGTTTAAGCGTTCCCTGTACAATAACGCCACCGGTTATTTTCTCGCTAAGATCCTGCCCTTGGACGAACACACGTACTTTACCAGATACTGCGATTGCTGTATCGGGTAAAGAGCTGCCAAGTTCCGCACTATTTGTCTGCACCGCTTGACAGGCAAGCACCAGACTGGTTCCCTGCGGCGTTACTTTGACACTGCCAGCTTCCACTCTGCCGAAAATACGTACTTCCTGATCGGTAAAAGTCTGCAAAGGCAGCTGCGGCTGACGCATGGCCCCGCTGCCGCTGGCAGCGCCACAACAAAAACACAAACCAATACCTGCCGCGGCCAACAACTTTACTCCAGCCTTTTGGCGGCAGCACCAGGCAAGCAGCAGCAGAAAAAGTGCCGCCAGTATCAATGCTGGTATCAACGGCAACAGCTTACTGAGCCCTGCGTGGCAGCCAAGCAGAAATGCCAGTGTGGCGGCGACAATGATCTGTTCCAGCTGACGCTGCATCACAGCTCCAGATAAGGCTGCATTTTACTAAACTTGCCCTTACCGATCCCTTTGACCTTCATAACATCCTCGATATTGGAAAACCCATGCGCAGCCCGATACTCAAGTATACGCTGCGCGGTAATATCACCGACCCCAGGCAACACTGTCAGTTCGGCAGCCGTAGCCGTATTCAAATGTACCTTGCCGCCGGCTTTTGCTGTGCCCCTGCCACTCTCAGCAGCAGTCTTTACCGATACCAAAGTATTTGCGCCTGCTGCCTCAGCAGCTGCACCTGCATTTACCGGCGCAGTCTGCTCACGCAATTGCCTGGCACTTAACCGCGGCACGTTTACCTGCATACCATCTTTCAGCAGCTTTGCCAAATTAACTTTATCGGGATTAGCTTCCAGTGTCATTCCTCCGGCAGCGGCGATAGCCGCAGTAGCTCTGCTCCCTGCGGGGATTTCATATAAACCCGGCTTTGCTACCGCACCGCTTACATATACCTTAACTCCCCGAGTCTGTACCGCACTGATACCAGCTGCCGGTACAGGCACAACAGCAGCAGTATCCTGCGGGCTGCTTCCCAGCAGACTGCCGCCGGCACATAAAACTACGGCAGCTCCCAAAGCTGCTACTTTTCCTCTCAGCCCTCGTTCCATCATCGCTATCCAGCCCCTTTAAAACGCAAAAAAGCAGAATTCCTGAGGTCAACAATAAATTCGTTATACCTTAGGAACTCTGCCATAGCGTCTTTATGATTTGATCTTACTGATCCAGCTATTTAATTTTTTTCTGCGATTTAAGGTCTGGCAACAATATTGACCAAACGTCCGGGTACGCAGACAATCTTCACGATCTTGCCGACATCGACCATAGCAGCGATATGTTCATCCGCCAAAGCCAGTTTTTCCAGTTCTTCCCTGCCGGCTTCCGCAGGTACAACCAAACGGCCTTTGACCTTACCGTTGACTTGCAGCACGATCTCGACATTATCGACCTTCATGGCCTCTGCCTCGGCTTTAGGCCAGCTTTGTGCATGCACGCTGCTGTCAGCGTCGATGACGCCATGCCACAATTCTTCGGTTACGTGCGGTACGAAAGGAGCAAGCAACCGCAGCAAAGCGGAAACGGTTTCATAAACCAGACCGGCATTGTAATTTTTCTGAGCTTCCTTATAAACATATAAAGCATTGACCAACTCCATCATCGCACTGATTGCAGTATTGAAATTAAACCGCTGCTCGATATCGTCGGTAACTTTTTTGATCGTATTATGCAGCACGCGGCGCAGCTCTTTATCAGCTTCATCCAGTTTTGAAGTATCATAGCCGGTGACCTTTTGGGCCAGCTCACCCTGGAAGTGGCTGACGACACGCCAGACACGGTTGATAAAACGGAAGGAACCCTCCACGCCCTGATCGCTCCATTCCAACTCTCTTTCAGGCGGAGCAGCAAACATAATAAACAGACGAGCAGTATCGGCACCGTATTTGGAAATGATCTCTTCCGGAGAAACGACATTACCTAAAGATTTACTCATTTTCGCACCGTCTTTAATGACCATGCCCTGAGTCAGCAGGTTGGTAAATGGTTCGTCGTATTTTACAAGGCCTGCGTCACGCAATACCTTCATAAAGAAACGTGAATACAGCAAATGCAGGATCGCATGCTCGATACCCCCGATGTACTGATCGACCGGAGCCCAGTAATCAACAGCTTCTTTACTGAATGGAGCAGTATCGTTTTTCGGATCGGTATACCGCAGATAATACCAGGAAGAACACAGGAAAGTGTCCATAGTATCGGTCTCGCGGCGGGCCGGCTTACCGCATTTGGGGCAGGTGCAGTTAACAAAGCTTTCACTGGTTGCCAGCGGTGAAACGCTGCCCGCATCAAACTTGACGTCTTCCGGTAAACGTACCGGCAGCTCTGCTTCCGGCACAAGAACTTCGCCGCAGTCAGGACAGTAAATAATCGGGATCGGAGCCCCCCAATAACGCTGACGGCTGATGAGCCAGTCGCGCAGACGGTAGTTGACATGACGGGAACCAAAGCCTTGTTCTTCCGCATAATCCATAATAGCTTTGATTGCAGCATGCATCTCCATGCCGCTGAACTTGCCGGAATTTACCAGCACGCCCTCTTTTTCTTCATAGGCGGCAGTCATATCTTCAACTTTTAATTCCTGGTCTTTAGGAGTAACGACAACGATCTTATCCAAACCGTATTTATCGGCAAACATCCAGTCGCGCTGATCACCTGTAGGTACACCCATAACAGCTCCGGTGCCATAATCGTACAGGACATAGTTGGTGACCCAGATCTCTACCTGGCGGCCATTGAAAGGATTGACAGCATATTTCCCGGTAAAGATACCTTCTTTTTCCGACTCGCTGGAAGTACGTTCAATATCGGACTGGTTGCGCACACGGGCGCAGAAAGCCCTGATCTCGTCTGCCTTCGGATTATCCCGGCACAACTGCTCTACCATTGGATGCTCGGCAGCCAGGACCACGAAGGTAACGCCAAATGCCGTATCCGGACGGGTAGTGTAAACAGGTAGCTTAGCATTGATGCAGGGCACGTCAAAGCTGAATTCCAGACCTTCACTGCGCCCGATCCAGTTTTTCTGCATCGTCTTAACGCGTTCCGGCCAGCCGTTCAAAAGTTTCAAATCATCCAAAAGTTCTTCCGCATAATCGGTAATTTTGAAGAACCATTGTTCCAGATCTTTTTTGACGACCTCATGGTCACAGCGCCAGCAGCGTCCGTCGATAACCTGCTCATTAGCCAAAACAGTGTTGCATTCACCACACCAGTTGACAGCAGATTTTTTCTTGACGGCCAAACCGCGCTTATAAAACAGCTCAAAGAACCACTGGGTCCATTTATAGTAATCTTCCTTACAGGTGGCAACTTCGCGGTCCCAATCATAGGACAGTCCCAGTTCCTTCTGCTGACGGGTCATGTTGGCGATATTTTCCATCGTCCATTTAGCAGGGTGGATACCATGTTTGATCGCGGCATTCTCAGCCGGCATACCAAAAGAATCCCAGCCCATCGGATGCAGCACGTTAAAACCGTTCATACTGCGGAAGCGGGCAACTACGTCGCCGATGGAATAATTGCGTACGTGCCCCATATGCAGGTTGCCCGAAGGATACGGGAACATTTCCAGCACATAAGACTTGGGTTTGCCTGCATCAATATCAGTTTTAAATGCCTTGTTATCTTCCCAATATTTCTGCCATTTGCTTTCTATGGCATGGGGAGTATACTTTTCTTCGATCATTCTTCTCATAACCTCCTAAAATTTGCTTACCACCGCAGCGCGGCAAATAAAAAAGTCCCCGGCTGTTAGGCCAGGGACGAAATAGCTTTCGCGGTACCACCCTGATTGCCGAAAAAAAATCTCGGCCACTCAAAACCTGTAACGCCGGTTATGCGTCCGCGCTTTTGACGCGGCTCCTCCGCGGCGAGTTCACCTTGCTCCCGTATTGACTCGCAGCTGCCGTCAACTTTCTGCAACAGGGATCTGTGGTTACTACTCCGCTTCACCGAATTTGTTCATTCTGCAAATACTTTAACCATTATATCACAAATCCGCGGAGTTTCAAGTCTTTTCTTCCCCATCTGCCTAGTACGCACTGCAGGCGGCTTTTAATGCTCTGCGCTCATCTGGAGCCTGCTTACTCTCCCTCCAGCTTAATAGTATGACGCTGCTGCACCAACAGCCAAAATGCCAGTGTGATCACCAGTACGATGATACCTGACAATGCAAACATATTGGCATAGCCCAATATCTCGGTAATAAACCCCAGACCCATAGCGCCGACGACGATGCCGACTTCAATAAAAGCAGTAAAAAAACCCAGTGCCGGTCCACGTTCTTCCGGCCGGGTAACATCAACGACCAGTGCAGTAAGCGCCGGCACTAAAGCTCCATATCCCAGTCCGAATAATATTGCGATCAGCCCAAGCATCCAAACGTTATCCATAATAAAGAAACACATAGCCGCCAGTGCAACCAAAAGTGAAAACGGCAAAATCACCAGACGCCTGTCGACATGATCGGACAGCTTACCGGCAAAGACCCTGCTGCCCATCGTCGCCAAAGCATAGACTACGAAAAAAATACCATAATCACTTATATTCCGCTGCTGCGCATAAATCGGTAAAAAAGTAAGAATCGCGCCATAGACCAGTGATGCACCCAAAAGGCACAGCGAAGACATAAAAATTACCCGCCGCCTGAAAATCGGCAGCAGATCCAGTTTTTGTTCCTGATCATAAACAGGATTCGTTTCTTTGAGCGGCAGTAACACGAAAAAGCATACTAATGCCGTAACAAAAGTCACGTTGAACAAAAAAGGATAACTTTGTGTATGCTGAAGGATCCAAATGCCTGCTGCTGGAAAAACAGCCATAGAAACCACACTGCAGGTCTGATAAATCCCCAGCACCTCGCCGCGCCTGTCTACCGGCGCATAATCGGCTATATAGGCAGCTGATGCCGCCAGATACATCGCCAGACAAACACCATGCGCAAGCCTGAGTACGACCAGCGGCACCACGCCGGTAACTCTGCCGAACAGCAGAAACAACAGTGCAAAAGAAATCGCACCCAGAAGCATCATACGCTTACGACCCCATTCGTTGGCCAGTTTACCCAAATACGGCCGTATAATAAAGGACGACAGGCCGAAAGCGCCACCAACCAGCCCGATATCGGCAGGTGTACCGCCCAACATCTCCACATACTGCGGCAATACCGGAATATACAAATAAAAAGCTCCGTAATACAAAAAATTAGCCAGGCAAAACAAAATAAAATTCACTGACCACATACTGAAATCCTGCTGCTTTGTCATAGTTGCCCCTCCCCTGCGTTTTGATACTTTCATTGTATAAAAATGCTGAAAGCGGCAACAGCAACCAGGGATAGAAAGGAAAAAGATTCTCGCATCCTAATTCAGACTTCATATCTATATTAAACGGATTAATCAGACTTTGGTAGTAGACACAGGCATTTATTCTCGCGCCGAGGTCAACCATGTCAGCAATTCCTTGCATTCCTTCTTAAAATAAGCTAACATTAAGTTAACATTAAGCAGCAAAAATGGAGCATAATTCATGAAAATTTACGCTATCGGCGACCTGCACCTTTCCGGAAAGCCTCCGTCCAAGCCTATGGAAATCTTCGGAAAACACTGGACAGACCACGCCGCCAAGGTTGCAGCCAACTGGCATCAACTTATCCGCAGCGACGATACCGTCATCATCTGCGGCGACACCTCATGGGCCATGGATCTGCAAGACGCGCTGACCGACCTGAATTGGATCGCCGCCCTGCCCGGGCGCAAAATCATTCTGCGCGGCAACCATGACTACTGGTGGGCATCTTTAAAAAAGATGCAGACTGCGACAGAAAATAATTTCAGCTTTCTGCAAAACAACTTTTTTACCTGCGGCACGACTGCCATCTGCGGCAGTCGTGGCTGGCTCCTGCCTTCATCCGACAATTTTAACGCGGACGATGCCGCTATCTACCGCCGTGAAGGACTGCGCCTGGAGGCTTCACTGGAAGCTGCCAGACAAGCCGGCTACAGCGATATCATAGCCGCACTGCATTATCCGCCTCTTTATGACGCTGCAAATGAATCTGTTTTTGCCGAACTGCTGGAGCGTTACGGCGTCAGGCACTGCGTTTTCGGCCATATCCACGGCAGCGATGCAAGCATGGTTTTTGAAGGTATCCGCAACGGCATAACCTATAAGCTTGTCAGCTGCGACACGCAGGGTTTTACACCGCAGCTGGTAAAATAAACAGCGAAGAAGGCGTTTCCATGCCCAAAAATATTTCCGCAGCAACACTGATGGTTTTATCCGCCTGCATCATTTGGGGCGCACAGCCGATGTTCGTCACTTTTGTCGTCCGCGAGTTCGACCCGATCCCTCTGGTCAGTATCCGTTATTTTACAGTAGGCGTAGTGCTGCTGGCAGCGCTGGCTTACAGCGGCGAAAAACTGCTGCCACCACGCAAAGCCTGGCTGCCGCTGTTTTTGATGGGCGTCCTCAGCGTTGGCGGCAACAATGTTGCGCAATTCACAGGCCTGCAATACTCGACCGTAGCCAACCTTACTATTATTGCCTCGCTGACGCCTGCCGTGACCGCACTCTTAAGTCTGGTGCTGCTGCATGAACGGCTGCACAAGCTGCAATGGCTCGGTATCGCCGCCAGTATCATCGGCGCCGTTTACCTGATCAGCAAAGGTTCGCTTTCAACGATTATCAACCTGAACTTTAATTTCGGTGATATCCTGTTCTGCGTCAGTATGGTTGCCTGGGCTTTTTATACCATTCTTGTCGCGCAGGTCAGTAAATATGTATCTGCCTACAGCGCTGTAGCCTGGGCCGGGCTGCTTGGCTCTCTGGCTACGGCTGCTTACAGTATCCTGACCGGGCAGTTTGCACTGCCCTATGACCTTTCCGCTTTAGCCTGGGGTTCCTATTTTTACGTTATTTTTATCGGCAGCCTGGTCGGTATGCTGTTCTGGAACAAAGGCATCCGCGTTATCGGCCCCAGTCAGGCCGCCGTGTTTATGAATCTGATGCCATTAGTAGGCATCATCTGCGGCATCGCCTTTCTCGAAGAAAGCTTCTATACTTCCGAAGCAGTTGGCGGCGCTCTTATCATCGCCGGTGTGTATCTGACTACGCAGTACCGCCTGCTGGCCTATAAACTGGCCAGATATCTGGTCAAACGCCGGCGGCAGAAATCATTGAACGACTGTTAAGCTTTTAAGTTACGGGCAGATGCCCGGCACTTTATAAATCATCATCGAAAGGTCTGTCAGCACTGCAATGCAAACGAACAAGCTTACCGCCTCGGCACTTTTGATCTGTACTTGCGTCATCTGGGGTATTCAACCTATGTTCGCCAAATTCGTCGTCAGGGAAATGTCGCCCATACCTATGGTCAGCATTCGCTACACTATCGTAGCCCTGACGCTGTTTGCCATGCTTGCCTGGCGCGGCGAAAAGCTGCTGCCACCACGCAGGACCTGGCCGGCTTTATTTACCATGGGCATCCTTGGCGTCTGCATCAATAACGTTACCCAATTTACTGGGCTGCAATATTCGACAGTCACCAACTTTACCATTATCGCCACACTCACGCCCATCGTGACGGCTCTGCTCAGCTTTGTGCTGATCCATGAACGTCTGCACCGCCTGCAATGGCTCGGCATCTGCAGCAGCCTGTGCGGCGCGCTGTACCTGCTCAGCAACGGTTCGCTTGCGGCCATATTGACGCTGAGCTTTAATATCGGCGACGTACTCTTTTTTACCAGTCAGGTCGCCTGGGCACTGTATTCTATCATCGTCGTGCGCATCATCGACGATGTTTCCCCCTTTGCCATCGTCGCCTGGTCGGGTCTGTTAGGTTCGCTTACCACGGCAGCCGGCGCTGCTTATTTTGGCCATTTCGAACTGCCCTCGCTGCTTTCGCCGCTGGCTCTTGGCTCATATCTGTTCGTCATTTTTGCCGGCGGGCTGATCGCCATGATCTTCTGGAACAAAGGCACCGGCATCGTCGGACCCAGTCAGGCAGCCGTATTTATGAATATCATGCCGCTGGTCGGCATCGTCTGCGGCGTACTGTTTCTTGATGAACACTTTCTCGCCGCACAAGCCGTAGGCGGCGTACTCATTCTCAGCGGCGTCTATCTGACCACGCAATATCGTACCGTCGCCTATCGACTGGCAAAATATTTTACGCGTCGCCAGCGTAAACGACAGCCGCTACGCTGACATATCGATGATGAGCGACCTAAGCACAAACAGATCAAAATATCTCTCACAGTCAAGCTTCTTCTGCTCGCGTCTGCAACGGCGGCGAGCCTTTTTATTTTAGCAGGTACTATGTCATCCCCGACTTTATTGACACAGGCTGCGAACAGTGCTATGCTAAAAATGTTTACGGCATATGTCGCAAACTCATAACAATCACAGTAAAGGAGCGGTATAACAATGAAAATCGCAGTTACTTATCAGGACGGCGACATCTTTCAACACTTCGGACACACCGAATTCTTTAAAATTTACGACATCGAAAACACTGACATCGTCAAAACAGAAATCGTCAGCACCAACGGCAGCGGCCATGGCGCGCTGGCACAATTTCTGCACGAACACAGCGTCGATACTCTGATCTGCGGCGGTATCGGCGGCGGCGCCCAAATGGCATTGTCACAAGCAGGCATCAAGCTTTATGGCGGCGTTACCGGCAAGGCCGATGATGCAGTAAATGCTTTGCTCAATAATAAACTGAACTATGATCCGGCAGTAAAATGCGACCACCACGAACAGGAACACGGCGGCGCAGGCCATACCTGCGGCGCACACGACTGCGGCAAACACCACTGACCATATCAAAATCAGCAAACTCACTGCATAAGCAGTGAGTTTTTTCTTTATCCTGACAGTGCTGGCAATCTTATTAATGGTTAGCAAAATAACCTTCTGCTCCGATGTCGCTTCTTCCCAGTAATGCTCCTTAAACAATTTGTGTCCAAACTGAATAAAACCTTCTCTGAATAAATTTTCCATAGTTAGCCTCCCATCTATCCAAGAACAAACAAAACAGTTTTTTCTACATATATTACAAACTTATTTCTATCCAAACAAAAATCTATAACCAGCCGCATTACCCCCTCATATACTAAAGGGCGGGCAACCACCAAAAAACATACGCCCTTACACAAATTTTCTCTACTCGACAGGTTCTGTAATATACTTTAAAAATCCATTACACTGACTAAATACATAGGCAAAAACAAAAAAATCAGGCTGCTTACACAAATTATTCCGCTAATCGCTATTTTGTAATCACTTCCCTGCTTCGGGGTAAAAGAAAACTGCCATTGTTATGTCAAGGGCAGTTTAAAACAAATTACGTCGGCTTTTGTGAAACCCCAACATTGCCCCTTACTATATATAGGGCAGCGAAACGGCAAAAAGGTTAAATTAGCAAATATGAAATTTTTGTGTCATCGTTTTTCAGTAAGTAAAAAATAGCAGTTTGACCTTGCTGCTTTGGGGTTAAAATATCAGCGCAGACAACAACAAAGTTTTAGCCCAAGCCATTTCCTTAAAGATTTTGAAGCTAAAAAATTTTAAATTTCGCTTCGCGTATTACTGCTTACGCAGTTTGTACTGTTATAGTCAGAGTCTGTACTTACTGTGTTAGTATTGAGATAAATAGTATATTAAAACTCCAAAATAATATAGCGCTCTTCTCAAAATGCCAATAAAATAAATAAAAGCCATTGTCATCTAGATGCTGGCCTTCATTTTCTATAACTATAAAACACTATAATAATTAAAGATTTTTGATAATAATTTTTTTAATATATCTCTAGTCAATAATTTCATCTTCTACAAATCGCTTAGCAGATTCAATAATTTCATCAGCATAATCAAAAATACTATTTATAGTTGCTAAAGGATATTTTTTACCATTATTCGTCCCATCAGGTAAAATAATATATTTAATAGCCTTTTCTACCTTTAAACGACAAATCCATTTATAATTTTTATTGTCATACAAAATACCAAAATAACTAACTGTATCACGATAATAAATCTTATTTACAGGAATTGTTTTATACAGGATCGCTTTTATTATTGCAAACCCATCTAACTCTTCTTGAGTAGTAATAATTTTACTAGAATCTTCGGTAATTATATTAGATGGTTCTAATTCTGTATTCGTAGAAATATCTTCATTTACAGTATTTTCAACAGTATTAGATTTATTAAGAGCAGCAGTAATTCGATCGTTCATTAAATCATTCACAAACTGGTTTAATGATTTTTTTATGACAGGTTTAAATTTATCAATTATATTTTGAGTTTTCCGACCACAATAGACCTCACTTAATACATAATTGATAAATTCATCATCTGGCTCTTCCAATTGTTTTTTTAATAATTGTTTCACTTGGTTAGAATATTTTAAATCTTCTGCTGCACTAAACACAGCATCAATATCAAAACTTGCCTTATGGAATTTTTTTAATTCTGTAATATCTTGCTCTTTTATTTGAGTAATATCAAATACGAAAAATGGTTTCTGATCCATTTTATTCTGTTCATCAAGATCCGTAAAAAATCTATACTCAAAACCATTTGTTAAAATACCAAATTTAGCTTTTGTGGTGCCAAAATATCTGAACAATTGTCCTCCATGCTTATCCAGCGATTCTCCACACCATTTTGCTTCTACTAAAATTACAGGTTCGCCATCATTGAGAATGGCATAATCAACCTTTTCTCCTTTTTTTATTCCTACATCAGCAGTATATTCTGGTACAAACTCAAGTGGATTAAAAACATCATATCCCAATAATTGAAAAAATGGCATAATAAAAGAAGTTTTTGTTGCCTCTTCAGTTTGAATTTGGTTTTTTAAAGTATCTACCCGTTTTGATAAAATTTTTACTTGATCTACAAAATCCATAAAATCATCTCCCGTGATTTATTAAAAATTTTTTTAAACTTACTTATTTCAGCTTATTATTTTCTACACGCTGATTATTTTGTATATAATTAATCATTGTTTAAATTATCAAATATGCATACTATTTTTTATTGCCTGATACCGAAATAACCCGGCAAAAGGCGGCGGGACTTCTCATAGGAAGGCCCCGCAAACCCGCATGAAATGGGCATTTTCTCAATTCCCCGAAATATCGTGTCAAGGCTCCTAATAACGTGTTTTTGTAAGGTTGGGCACCATTTGGGCACCACGGGCAACACGGAAAAGGAGGCAAACAAACATGCAAGAATTGATAGACAAGGGGGTACTGCGCCCTTCGGGGGAGATCGTCAAGGACAAGATCAACCTGATTTCCGGGGCGCATACCCCGCCGTTTGTGGAAATGCTGTGGACGGTGACAAACGGCGACACGGACACCACCAACCGCCTGTATAACATCTTGACCGGCCTTTACCAAGATGGCCGGGAAAGCGAAATGCTGGAAGTGCTGCGGACGCTGTACGGCGTGCTGGGCCTGCCGTTCCCGGAAGATGTGGAACAGCTAGCCGGACACCCGGAGGCGCGGGGCTACTTCCTTTTTTCGTTCCTGTTGGACTATGACGACGCCCTAGAGGACTACAAGGCCGAGCAGGACGGCGCTTAAAACCGATAGTTTCATTATAGGGGGAAGTGCGCCCATTTGCAAGCAGACGGGGGAAAGTCTGTGTTTCCTCCCCCTGCACCCCCTCTTTCTACCAGCTGGTAAGACTTTACCGGCTGGAAAAAGGTATGTTAATACGCTGTACGTTATGGGACGACCGAGAAAAAGGCCGTCCCTTTTTTGCGCGATAAAAACGGCTGGACAGGAGCGCCCCGCTTTCTTTTCCAGCCGGTAAAAGGAGGTTTTCGGATTTTACAGGAACTAACGCTATTCGGGGAGATCGACCGCGTACAGACGGCCATAGACCGGCTGCGTATGCTTGCCCCGAACGCGGAGGCCAACCACCCCGGCGGCCTCATGGTCTGTGACAGCGGCGGGAAGGACAGCGACGTAATCAAGGAGCTTGCCCGTCTTGCCGGTGTGCGGTTTGAAATCGCGCATAGTCACACCACCGCCGACCACCCGCTGACCGTGCGCTATGTGCGGGAGGAACAAGCCCGCTGGCGGGCGCTGGGCGTATCGTACACCATCATCTACCCCACGTTCAAGGGAAAAAGCACGTCCATGTGGGCGCTGATTCCCATTAAAGGCGCTCCCATGCGTCAAAGGCGCTGGTGCTGCGACCTGCTCAAAGAAACGGCGGGGGCTGGGCGGTACACGGTGACGGGGGTACGCTGGGCCGAGAGCGCCAACCGCAAGCAGCGGCGGGCCACCTACGAGCTGCCCAGCGGCAAGCGGGAGCGTATCAAGCTGAACAACGACAACGACCTGAAACGGCGCATGACCGAGTTTTGCATGAAGCGGGGCAAAGTGGTTGTCAATCCGATCATCGACTGGCAGGACGCCGACGTGTGGGAGTTTCACGATCTGTACCATCTTCCGCACAATCCCCTGTATGACTTGGGATATAAGCGCGTGGGCTGTATCGGCTGCCCTATGGCGTTAAACCTGCGGGAGCTGGACGACCTGCCGGAGTACAAGGCGCTGTATATCCGTTCTTTCCAGCGATATTTAGACCTGCACCCGGAGATCGCCGCCCGGTTTCACTGGCAGACGGGGGCCGATATGTTCCGCTGGTGGATAACCCGCAAGGGCTGGGAGGATTCGGAGAGCGGACAACTGGACATTGAGGAATACCTAACGGGCCTTGTTGACGGTGACGACGACGAGGCCCTATTTTAATGCGACAAAGGAGGTGTTGCCCATGCCCGGAGTGACAAGGGAACAGATAGACCGGGCGAAAGAGTGGGATTTGCTGTCGTATCTGCAAACCTACGAGCCGGGAGAACTTACTAAAAAGCGCCCCACGGATAAGGAGTACCGGACAAAGACCCATGACAGCCTTGTTATCAGTAACGGAAGATGGAACTGGACGACGCGGGGCTTTGGCGGCAAGACGGCGCTGGACTATCTAATCAAGGTGCGCGGCATGGAGTTTGTTGAGGCCGTGCGGACACTCAACGACGGACGGGCGGCCCCTTCTCTTTCCCAGCCGGTAACGAGGCCCCCGGAACAACCGAGGGCCTTTGCGCTGCCGGAGGGGAACCGCTGCGCCACCGCCGCCGTGTCGTATTTGCAGCGCCGGGGGATAGATTCGGAGATCATCAGCCGGTGCATACGGGCCGGTATCTTCTTTGAGAGCCGGAAATACCACAACTGCGTGTTTGTGGGCAGGGACAAGGCCGGGAAAGCCCGGTTTGCCTGCCTGCGTGGGACAATGGGCGACTTCAAGGGCGACGTACCGGGGAGCGATAAGCGGTTTAACTTCTGCTTCCCGGCTGGCGGGCCGAGCCGCACCGTGGCCGTGTTTGAAAGCCCCATAGACGCCCTGTCGCTGGCGACGCTGTTTAAGGCGCGGGGGGTTGCCACATGGGATAGGGGGCATTACCTGTCGCTGGGCGGCACGTCGCCGCTGGCGCTGCTGCAATTCCTCTACGACCGCCCGGAGATCGACCGGATATATTTGTGTCTGGACAACGACAAGGCGGGGCTGGACGGTATGGGCCGGATTGAGGCGGCCCTACGGGACGACAAGGAGTTGCAAGGCCGCGCCCTGACCGTGGAGCGCAAGCCGCCCCCCGTTGAGCATGGAAAAGACTACAACGAACTGCTGCGGGCGACGCTGGCCGAACGACCGGCCCCGGCCCGTGGCCCCAAAGAAAGGAGCATATGACAATGATTAAAAAGCCTTTGGCATACATCAGCGCCGCGTGGAGCGGCACGGAAACCGAGAACATGGAGGCGGCCCGGCGCTACTGCCGGGCGGTGTACGAGGCGGGCTTTTCCCCGATCTGCCCGCGCCTGTACCTGCCGCTGTTCATTGACGACGCTATCCCCCGCGAACACAAGGACGGTATCGACATGGCCCGCGATATGCTGCGGCGCTCCCACGTCCTGATTATCTGCGGCGGCGTGGTGGACGGGGCCGTGAAAAACGAGATTGCCGTTGCCCAGCGGCTTAATATCACGGCGACGACGCTTGACGGGATTCTGACCGTCAAGGGGCAGGGCGAACAGGAGGAACACGGCGGCCCGGAGAACTGACCGGGCCGCATTTCTTCCCCACCTGTGAGAAAGGAGGGTGATTCATGCAGGAGGAAGTCAACAACGGCGCTGCGCAAGTGGTGGTGAAAGTGGGCAAGCTGTCCGGGCGATTGCTGAAAGCGGCTGTCGCAAAGGTGCTGAAAGCGTGGCAGGAAAAGAGCGACCCGCAAAAGCTCCACCGGGGCAAGCAGACCGTGAAGCAGCTGGCGGCCCAAAACAAGGGCATGTCAAGTATCGACGTGGACAAGGCGGGGATTCGCTCATTTGAGCGCGTGGCCCGCAAGTACGGCGTGGACTTCGCACCCAAGAAGGGGCGGGACGGCAAATATTACGTCTTTTTCAAGGGCAAGGACGCCGACGCCCTGACCGCCGCCTTTACGGAGTACACGCAAAAGCGCGTCAAGCAGCATAGCAAGCCGTCCCTGCTGGCCCAGCTCGCCAAGTTCAAGGAGCTGTCCAAGGCCACTATCGGCAAGGAAAAACATCTGGACAAGGGGGAACGGGCGCTATGAACGACAAAGTAAAAAAGTACGTCCTGCCCAATCTCCCCTATCTGTTCATCTTCTGGCTGGCCGATAAGCTGGGGCAGGCGTTCCGGCTGTCTGCCGGGGAGAACATGGGCAAGCGGTTCATGGACACGGTGAACGGGCTGGCGCTCTTAGGCAGCGACCCGCTGCCAAGCCTGCACCCCCGCGACCTGCTGGCCGGGATAGCCGGGGCCGCCGTGATCTGGATAGTCGTCTACTTCAAGAAAAAAAACGCGAAAAAATGGCGCAAAAACATTGAATACGGTTCGGCCCGATGGGGCGGCCCGGACGATATAAAGCCGTTCGTAGACCCCAAGCCGGAAAACAACGTGATTTTGACGCAAACGGAGTTTTTAACCATGAACAGCCGCCCCAAGAATCCGGCGACGGCCCGGAATAAAAATTGCCTGATTGTGGGCGGTTCCGGTTCCGGCAAAACAAGGTTTTGGCTAAAGCCCAGTGCGCCCGTAAGGGCGGTATAAATCCTACCTTGAGCAAGTAGTAGGTAAAAGTATCAAGCGGCATTGTGCCGCAACCTATCATTCCCCGTCTTACCCCAAAAGGGAAACCGGAGGGCGACCATAGCATGACGGAGGACACGGGGCGCTGAAGCCTCAGAAGCGCCGGCGTGACGGAATGAAAATCCACGTATGAGGATGGAAGCTAGACTGCTTGAATGACAGCCTGAAATCGGGACCAAGAGCGTACCCCTGACGTAGAGAGGTTGTACTCGTCAGTGTTCCTGACAGTCGCATTGTTTGGCTATGCGGCTGCTGATACTCGGAGCAGGTTCAGCCACGGGAAAGTGGAAAAAGGCGAACGTCACATACCGACAACGTGGAACGCTTGTTTATACCGTACTAAACGGGGATTGCCTAAAGTGAAATGCCGAAAGGCTATGAAAACGCTGAAATGCGGGGTTCTGAATATTCACCATGGCAACAGAGTTCCCATAGTAGTCTGCGGACGGGAAAGCCGTCTACATGGCAAAGGGGAACAGTGAATCATTTTCAAAACAGAAAGGATGGTGTGTGAGACACTATGAGAAATCCGATTCATGTCTTGAAAAGCCTTGAAGAAAAGGCAAGTGTAAGTAACAACAAATATGAAAGATTATATCGCAACCTATACAATCCAGAGTTCTATCTCCTTGCATATGCGAACATTGCGAAATCGCAGGGGAGCATGACGCAGGGGGTAGACGGGCAGACGCTGGACAACATGAGCCTGCCGAGAATTAACCGGATTATTGAATCCATACGCAACAGGACATATCAGCCAAAGCCTGCAAAAAGAAAGTACATTCCTAAAAAGAACGGGAAACTTCGCCCGTTGGGAATCACTTCTACTGATGATAAGTTAGTGCAGGAAGTGGTCAGAATGATTCTTGAAGCAATCTATGAGCCGACATTCAGCAACAATTCACACGGTTTCAGACCAAAAAGAAGCTGTCACACGGCACTTACGCAAGTGAAGAAAAACTTCACAGGTGTTACATGGATTGTCGAGGGAGACATTAAGGCGTGCTTTGATAACTTCGACCATCATGTGTTGGTTGAATTACTGCGGAAAAGGATTTCAGACGAGGCTTTTATCGGTCTAATCTGGAAGTTCCTGAAAGCCGGATATATGGAACAATGGCAGTACAACTGCACCTACTCCGGTGTTCCGCAGGGCAGCGGTATCAGTCCGATATGTGCAAACATCTACCTCAGCGAACTGGACAACTATATGCAGGAATACAAAGAAAAGTATGATTGCGAGCCAGAACGCAGAAGGACGACCAGAGAATACGAGCGGGCGTCCCGGAGATACAGAAAGGCACGTAAAGCGTTAATGGGCGCAGAAAAATCAACTCCTGAACTGGTAAAAGAATTTAAGGATTCCAGAAGGAAGAAGATGGATCAGCACTATTACAATCCGTTTGAGGAGGGCTTCAAGAAAATCCAGTACAACCGTTACGCCGATGATTTTGTAATTGGCGTTATCGGCTCCAAAAAGGACGCAGAAAAAATCAAGGAAGATGTAAAAATCTTTCTCCAAGAAAAACTGCATTTGGAAATGTCCGAGGAAAAGACGAAAGTCACCCATTCCAGTAAGCCGGTACGCTATCTGGGGTACGATTTCAAAGTAATCCATTCCAAGAACATGAAGCGTTGTAAAAACGGCGACATGAAACGGGTGTGGTATGGAAAAGTATTCCTGTATATGCCGAAAGAAAAATGGATTAAAAAAGCGATGGAACGGGGAGCGATACAGGTGAAACGCAACAATGACACAGGCAAAGAAATGTGGCGGCCTATGCCAAGGAAAGACCTGATGAACCGCAGCGATGCAGAGATTGTGTCTACTTTCAATTCCGAAATTCGAGGGTTATATAACTTCTATCGGATAGCAGAAAACGTAGGCGCATTGCACAAGTATTACTACATGGTGCGGTACAGCATGTTAAAAACTCTGGCAGGAAAGCACAGAACGAATGTCAGTGTTATTAAGAAGCGGCACATGGTAAACGGAGTACTGAGAATCCCATACGATACAACTAAGGGACGTAAATACTGCGAATTTTACCATGATGGATTCAGAAAGCACAGCGACGGCTATGACAATGTGGCAGACGTTATGCCGAGTTATAGGAAATATGACAGCAGGCACACGATAGTAAACCGCATAAAAGCCGGAGTATGCGAGATTTGCGGGGAACATGCAGACTATTTATGTATGCACCACGTAAGAACGCTGAAATCGCTGAAAGGCAGGGATATATTTGAGCAGAAAATGCTGAAAATGAGAAGAAAATCTCTGGCTCTCTGCCCTGACTGCTTTGAACTCTTACACGAAACCAAAGAATCAAGGTGATTCATGGAAAGCCGGATACGCTGAGAGGTGTACGTCCGGTTTGGGAGGCGGCTCCCTGAAACCTACTGATGAAAGTCAGCAAGGCGCAGGGTGCCTACCTCATACCTGTTACAGCTGCATAGCTCATACGTCGTCGTAGACCCGAAAGGAGGGGTATTGAGCGAATGTGGAAACGCCCTGAAACGGGCAAAATATCGGATTCGCGTGTTTAACACCATCAATTTCAAAAAGAGCTTTCACTATAACCCCTTCGCGTATATCCATAGCGAAAAGGACATTTTGAAGCTGGTAAACTGTCTGATCGCCAACACCAAGGGCGACCAGAAGGGCGGGGACGCCTTTTGGGAAAAGGCTGAAACGCTCCTGTACTGCGCCCTGATTGGCTACATTCACTACGAGGCCCCGGAGGACGAGCAAAACATGAATACCCTTGTGGAGCTAATCAACGCTATGGACGTGCGGGAGGACGACGAGGATTATAAAAACCCCGTCGATTTGATGTTTGACGCGCTGGAAGCCGTGGAGCCGCAACACTTCGCCGTGAGGCAGTACAAAAAGTACAAGCTGGCGGCGGGCAAGACCGCCAAGAGCATACTTATTAGCTGCGGCGCAAGGTTAGCCCCGTTCGATATTGCGGAGGTACGGGAGATCATGGCCTACGACGAGCTGGGGCTTGACACGCTGGGCGACCGGAAATCGGCGCTGTTCTTCATCATCAGCGACACGGACAGCACCTTTAATTTCCTAATCGCTATGGCCTTTACCCAGCTTTTCAATCTGCTGTGTGAAAAGGCCGACGACGTTTACGGCGGGCGGCTGCCGGTACATGTGCGCTGCCTGTGGGACGAGTGCGCCAACACGGGGCAGGTTCCCCAGCTGGAAAAGCTGTGCGCCGTCGTCCGTTCGCGGGAAATCTCCCTGTGCCTGTTTTTGCAGGCGCAATCCCAGCTAAAGGCGCTTTACAAGGACAACGCCGAAACCATCATAGGCAACATGGATTCGGTCATTTTCTTAGGGGGCCGGGAGAAAACCACCCTGAAAGACATGGTGGAGCTGTTGGGCAAGGAAAGCATAGACACCTACACCACCAGCGACACCAGAGGGACGCAACGGAGCTATGGCACCAACTACCAAAAGCTGGGCCGGGAGCTAATGACAATGGACGAACTGGCAACCATGCCGGGCGACAAGTGCATTTTGCAGCTGCGGGGCGTCCGTCCCTTCTTCTCCCGCAAGTACGATCTGACAAAGCACCCTAATTATAAATACACCGCCGACGCGGACAAGAAACTGACCTTTGACGTGGAGGCGCTTTTAAGTACCCAGCTGAAAATCAAGCCGGGGGACGTATTCGACGTGTACGAGATCGACGACAACGCCCCCGGCACCACCAGCCCCGCCGTTTAGCAAGACCCCGAAACGGCGGGGCTTTTTTCATGCCCTGCGGGGCTTTCCCGTCCAATCCGGGGCCGTCCGGCCCCGTTGGAAATACACCTATCAACCTATTTTTATCGCCGCATAAGCGGCAGAAAGTGAGGAAACACTATGGCATTTTTCGGTCAAGCTATCTCTACCCTGTCCACTCTCGTAATCGCGTTGGGCGCTGGCCTCGGCGTGTGGGGCGTCGTAAACCTTCTGGAAGGCTACGGGCAGGATAACCCCGGAGCCAAGAGCCAAGGCGTCAAGCAGCTCATGGCTAAGTAGATGTAATCAAGAGAAGAAAGGAAAAGCACAATCCAGACGGAACCGGCGGTTGTGTCAAGAAATGTTTGTGGAATAGCAAGAACTTTGATATAATAGGAGCAGGAACCCCGTAACCGGGAGAAAGGCAGGAGGATAAATGCACATAAGCTATAAACCTCTCTGGCATACGCTGGTTGAGCGCAATATGAGGAAAGAGGACTTGCGGATTGCCGCCGGTCTTACCACAAATATGATTGCCAACATGGGTAAAGGCAAAAACATCAGCATGGAAACGCTGGTTCGTATCTGCGAAGCCCTGAATTGTGGAATTTTGGATGTGATTGAGTTGGAGCAAGACGAACCGAAACATGATTGACTTTTGGGGGATAGGATGTTATACTAAGAGAAAATCATACAATGTTTTGCTTGCTGCCGGGGAAGCATTTAGCGCTGATTTCGTATCGATAGGCCTATGGAGATACGAGGTTAACACTTATTTTTTTGTCTATGTGCTTACCCTGTTCGGAAGCAGGACTTGTTAAAATCATAAGCAACTCTGTTTTGTCAGAGTAAATACACAGGGAGGATTTGTTATGTTTAGAGAAATGCGCCTGAAAAGGCAACTTCTTTCAAAAGAAGATACCCAAAAAGTATTGTATCAGGGAACATCTGGAGTTTTAGCTGTATCAGGTGATGATGATTATCCCTATGCGGTTCCGCTTAGCTATGTATATGATGGGCATAAAATTTATTTCCATGGTGCCAAAGCCGGACACAAATTAGACTCTATTGTCAAAAATCCGAAAGCCTCTTTTTGCGTAATTGACAAAGACCAAATAGTACCGGATGAATACACAACTTATTTTAGAAGTGTCATTGTTTTCGGAACGATTCGCATTCTTCACGATGAAGCAGAAAAAAGAGAAGCCATTGAAAAATTGGCAGTTAAATATGCGCCTGATGATACAGAAGAAAATCGTAACAAAGCGATTGAACGGGAATGGAATCCGTTATGTATGTTGGAAATGACCCCTGAACATATATCTGGAAAAGAAGCGATTGAGTTAGTTAAACAGCATAAATAAGCAATCAAATGTTATTATTAGCCCGCCGGGGCATAGATATTGTGTAGTAGGCCTGCGTTACACAAAACGCAGGCCTATTTGTATTTAAGGAGTGAAAGAATATGTGGTTTTTATTGGGTACTACATTAACAGCAAGTTTTTTTGACAGTTTGAATCCATCTGCTATTGCACAGCAGATGTTGCTTCAAGCTATGGTAAAAAAGAAGCGCCATATTTGGTTTTTTATTTGTGGCATTGGAACAGCAAATTTGATAATGGGCCTTGCCATTTACTACGGAATTGCTACATGGGTATCAAAATTTCTTACGAAAATCGTCAATGCGTATCCGCTGTATGTGTATGGGGCGGCGGCAATAGGCGGTATCGTCCTTTTGGGGGCTGGAATCCGGCTTATCATCAAGACAAGACAAAGCAACGCTGAAAAAAACAATAATGGATGTGAGGAAACCGAAAATGTCAAAGCCCCTGCCCAGCTTTCCCCGGTATCGTTGTTTATCATGGGAGCAGCTTTTTGTATGGTAGAATTGACGAGCGCATTTCCGTATTTTGGCTTTTTAGCACTATTGACAAGTTATCATTTGATATTTCCATTGGCGCTGCTATTTATGTTGATTTATACCGGCGAATAAAAAACGCTGCCGTTGCAGGAACACTCATTCCCACAACGGCTGTTTTTATTTTTTCTTGCGCCGGAAATTGAAGGGGCTGTTTTTGATGTTCGGGGATTTTGACAGTATCTTTTTCAATATCTTCTGTTCATCCGGCGGCAGCTTGTAAAAGTCAATGCCGAGCATATTGAAAATGACCGCCCACACCTTTCCGAGATAATCCCCGGAAGATTGAATAGCCTTTCGGATTTCCAGAGCCATCTTCTTTGCAAGGGAATAATCCGGCGTGCTGTCAATGTCATGCTCATGGGCTTTCCGTATGTCGTGTAGAATGGCGTCCCATGTTTTGTGTGTCACATGACAGAAGAAATTTTCTTCCTTTACCTCTGCGGCAAGGATGGTCTTTGAATAGAAATCCTTATCTGCCTGCTTGTATTTCTGGACGATAATCTGCCGCTGTTCTTCCAAAGATTCATAAAGGGTACGGAAGGTAGAGGTTGCATGGCCGTCTATGTATATCTCCGTATCAGTCATAAGCTGTTCAAATTTATCATTGGTAGCAATCTCACACAGGAGCCGGTTGTTGATACGGCCGCTTTTCAGCAGCGCCACCATTTCATCCGTCAAATGCAATTCCATCAAAGGCGTGTTGGCCTGCTCTCTATTTTCTGTCCGGCACAGCAGATAATCAACGGACACCTGATAGAAGTCTGCCAGCGTGACAAGGTTGCCGTGGTTGATTTCCTTATAGTCGTTGGCTTCATAGCTGGCGAGGGCTGACTTTGAAATGCCGGTCAGCTTTGATAATTCTTCCAGATTTAAGCCTTTATCCTTGCGTAACTCCCAAAGGCGCTCCTGTATGGTAGTCGCTCTCAGCATAGGGCGTTCACTCCTTCCCGGCGGCTGTTTTCCTGCCGCTAACCGGATTATACCATACTTTCCGCAATCGTGGAAATTTCCGTTTTTCGCCCCGAAATCCTACTTTGTGGACATACGGCACAGGGAACAAAAATGGGCTATCATACAGGTAGTTCATCGATGGATTATTCCAATCGAATGACCGGCCTGTATGGGATATGCTCCCCGGCGATGTAGCGCAACGACTTGCGGCAGGGAAATGGAGGAACCCTGACCGCAACGAGCGTACCAAAGGGAGCGAAACGCCGTTGTGAGAGCCAGGGGCAGGAACGACATCAGGGAGAACCGGCGAAAATGAACACCGAATTGATACCGAAACACAACAACCTGATAGGGCATAGTCTACCCTATCCGTAATACTACGGGGGATTTCCGGGCGGCTCTATGGCCGCTTTTCCCTTGAAAATCGCCCCGAAACACGACACTAAAATCTTGTTATCCGTCTATTGCGGCTGTTACGGCTGAAATGGGCGTATTTTTGTTTAAGGAGGCACCATGCCGAGAATGCCGAAAAAGAGGAAGCTGGAACTGTCTTTCTTCCTCAATGAACGGGGGCGGGTAACGTACAACGACCTTTGCCGGAAATGCCAGCGTACTTGCAAGCAGAGTTTCCGGGCGGTCATTGTGGACTGCCCCCATTATCTTTCCAAACGCTCAAAACGAAAAGTAAAGGAGGACACCGATTGAATGGAAGTTGAATTTATGACCGCAGACACCACCCTGCCGCCCTGTATGCCGCTGCCGAGAGCCATGCTGCGGCTCCCGATCAGCAGCACCGCCAAGGTCATGTACGCCCGGATGTTGGATATTGTTTTCTTGTCCGGCATAGAGGACGCCAACGGGATTTTATTTATCCATTTCCCCATCGTGGAACTGGCGGCGGCACTTGCCCGCAGCACCATGACTGTGAAGCGTTCCCTGAATGAATTGGAGGACGCCGGACTGATACTGCGAGTGCGTCAGGGCTTCGGGGAACCCAACAAGATATATATACTCATTCCGGGGAAGGAGGACAGCCGCTTATGAATGCAAAGCTGGAAGCACTCAATCAGGAGATAGAGAAAACGGAAAAGAAGCTGCGGAGGGCGCAGCATGAAGAAAAGATATTGGAACACCAGATAAAGACGTTGACACGGAAGGAACGGACGCACCGGCTTTGCACCAGAGCCGCCATGCTGGAAAGCTACCTTCCCCACCCGGAGGCCATCACGGATAAACAGGTCAGCTTGTTTTTGGCGCTGCTGTTCCGTCAGGACAACACCCGTCAGCTTATGGAAAAAGTATTTGCCGGAAACGGCAATTTTCAGGGAGAGGAGGCAGACCGGGAACGGTCATAATCGCTTCCAGAGCCGCAGCCCGTGGACTGCCCCTCTGAAAGAGGGCGCAACTATACACCACCTGAAGGTAGTGTGTTGCGCCCTGCCGGGGGCTTCCTGCGGAAAGCGGATGATTGCCCGCAGCGTTCCGGCTCCTGCCAATCATCACAGGGGAAGCTACACTTCCCCTGCGCTGGCTGCCGCCAGCTACCCCTTTGTGGACTTGCCGCCCGGAAACACCTTGCGCCGCAAGCTGTTCCCGTCCAGCAAGTTTACAATTCATCTATTCCAAAAAGTAACATCTCATAGTATAATAGCGGTAACTTGAAAACCGTACAGATAGTGGAATGGAGAAATAAAGAAATGAGATTTGAATACACGGATGGAAATAATAAGGACTTTATTGAATTATGCCATGGTTTAGATGATTTCCTAAACGAACTTGTAGGAGGGGAAGAAAACAGAGCCGAATATATTCCCTATAATCAGCTCGATGATATTCACGATGTAATAATCGCATATGATGATGACATTCCTGTTGGAAGTGCCAGCTTCAAAAAGTATGATGATGAATGTGCAGAAGTAAAACGTGTCTTTATCAAACAAGAATATCGAGGTAAAGGAATTTCTAATACCCTAATGGAATTGTTAGAAAATGCCGCAAGAAAACAAGGGTATCATTATCTGATTTTAGAATCCGGCGAGCCACTTGTTGCCGCAATGGCGTTGTATAGAAAGATTGGCTATAAAGTCATTCCGAATTATGGACAATACAAAGATATGCCTGATTCAATTTGCATGAGAAAGGAACTCTAATAATCTGTCAGATAATATCTTCGGGCCACCCTGACCCGAATTTTCAAAACTGAATACCAGCCGCCCACCGGCGGTACCACCGAGCAGGAAATCTTGAAACAGGTTCCCTGCTCTTTTTATGCCCGGACACCGGGAGAAAGGAGGACACTACTTGCCATGCCCGCACTTTGATGTGAAAGTTATCCAGCGCAGCAAGCGCCAGTCAGCCGTTGCGTCTGCTGCCTACCAGAGCGGGGAACGGCTGTTTTCCGAATACGACCAAAAACAGAAATACT